>VFQU01000049.1_pt1 | contig 185655 bp, 167 predicted proteins | sample 3512311 | NCBI WGS metagenome assembly VFQU01 (sample SAMN10412377, study PRJNA504923) | tailings metagenome | isolation source: Relicate 3 Philex TSF3 active mining site | place: Philippines: Tuba, Benguet | collected 2017-08-29 | reverse complement strand
CAAAATATGCCTGAAATTCAATATCCACATAGGTTATGGGTTTTTGGAGATATCTAATGGTTTATTCAACACTTTTTTCTACAGTCTACACAGCTTAAGATGTATGGCTCATTCTCATGAACAATTCCTGTTTGCTATATAAAAAACAGGGCCAAGACCGGAGCACGAACCATCATCTCTAAAATGTTTTAGCATGATGACACCCTAAGACCCATGCCAGGATTCCAGCACAATCAGCATTTACTGCTGTCCATAGCCAGATTTTGTTTTTTTTGAGCTGACGAATGTTTCCAGCACCCTTTGGGAAACAAGCTACATCCACTGGGGCAATTTCTGGAATCCTGGCAGATTCTGGAGCTGTGGGAAGAGCGTCACCGAGGTCTTTGGCCCAGTTAATGACGGTGTTCTAGTTCACCCCAGTTCAGCGTTCAATCGCCTGGAATCCAGAACCATTGACATAGAGCTTTAAGCAGTGTTCTTTCACCGTATCCGGATAACCTTTGGGCGAATAGAAGTCGATAAATTGGCATCCACAATCTAGGCAAGGATAGTTTTGCTTCGCTCCACGGTGGCTGTTTTTACGAATATGGGTACATTGATAATTTCGGCAGTTCATCCTCCCATTATGCAACGTCAAATCTTAAGTAGTGATTGTATCTGGCTCCCAGTAAAGCTTCAGTGGATAAGCAGACAATGTTGACTGATTTTTAGTTCTAGATTGTACTATTTATCCAAAAGCTTATGTCTGAGTAAAATATGAATCCCTATCAATTATAAAATTAGATAGGCTATCAGAAGTAAGTAAATATGAGTTGTCACACCATTCAAAATCTTGTTATTGAATTAGTCAAATTCTAAGTGTATCTTCAAGAACTTGTATGATTCTCAAAAATCCAAAGATGATAGTAAAATTCAGAAATTTCTTCACCAAAGGTTGTGGTCTAATTCTGTTTTTATATCGTTTTTTTAACTCACATTAAATGAGCATTTTATCTAACTTATAGTAGTTTTAAATAGAGTTTGAATAATTAAATTCCATCACTGTAAGGGTTTGAGTTACCGTGTCATCTGATCTCTATTTGGAATTACCATAATTCATCAACGAATGCCTAATTTGCAAACCCTCTCTCTTTGATGGCAATTGCGTTTTCTGAAATGATGCTCTAAATCATGTCGATAAATTAGCATCACGAGCTTGACCGAAATTACTCACATGTTCACGGAGTCTATTCTGGGTTAGATTAAAATAACTTAGCCTTTAGAAAATATCTTATGAACGATAAAGTTAAGATTACTTTTTTTATACACTCACTTAATGGTGGAGGCTTGCAAAAATGTGTCTTAACACTAATTCGTGAACTGATTAATCTGGGCTATCTAGTTGAAATAATTGTTGCTTCAAACGTTGGATTAATGACTACTGAAATACCTTCGGATGTTTCGGTTGTTAATTTAGGTATCCGACTGGGACAAGGTAGATTATTAATAGCAATTATCCCTTTCTTATTCTATTGCTTAAAAACAAAACCTAGTATTATTATTTCATCTTCAACAAAGGTAAACTCTATTGCACTAGTTGCCATATTATTGACTAGATTAAAATGTTGGGTTATCGTATCAGAACATCATCTTATATTTAGATCTCGGTCTATTAATCAAGTTCAAGGTCGACTAATTCCTTTTTTTGTTCGTCTTTTGTACCAGAGAGCGAATGCGATTCATGTGGTATCTAGAGGAGTCGCTTTAGATTTGACTGCTGCTACAGGTTTGGACTTCTCTAGGATCAGAGTTATTTATAACCCCATTTTAACACCTGAGTTATTTATTAAAAGTGAAGAGCCACTATCTCACCCATGGTTTTCAAAAAATATGCCTCCTGTCATTTTAGGCGTTGGTCGATTTGTAAACCAGGAAAAAGATTTTACGAGCCTAATATATGCCTATTCTTTAGTTAAACTCAAGATTGACTCTAGATTGGTTATTTTAGGGGAAGGTCATGAACGTAAACAGCTTCAGGCATTAATTACTACACTGGGTTTACAAGATTCGGTTGCCCTCCCAGGTTTTGATATTAATCCCTATAAGTATATGAAACGAGCTTCTGTGTTTGTTCTTTCATCTCGTATGGAAGGTTTTGGAAATGTCTTGGCAGAAGCAATGGCGTTGGGTATTCCTGTTGTTTCCACAGATTGTCCCGGTGGGCCAGCCGAAATTTTAGAAAACGGGAAATGGGGTGATTTAGTTCCAGTTGGGGATGTCGCCGCTTTAGCTGAAGCCATAGAACGAGCCTTAATCGCACCCGACAAAGATAGAATATTAGCTGCTCAAAAAAGTTGTCAACGATTTGTGGCGAGTAAAATTGCCCAACAATTTGTTCAAGAGCTTTTCCCTCCAGATATGCAGTAGATTTTGTCTATACCTGTTGAGTTGCTATTGTTGATGTTAATGATAATTGGGTTTCCAGAATATCTACCATAGCTGTTGGCCGAAAGCTAAACCCACAGGCCTCGCAAAGTTTTTTCATGGCCTGGTTACTCCCCAACACTTCGCCAGTCAACCGCTCCAGGCCCTCAGCTTTAGCCACTTGAATTAACCGAGTGAGTAATTCCCGGCCAATGCCCTGATGTTGATAGGGATCCGCTACGACTAGGGCAAATTCAGCTTCGGGGATGCCATGTTTTTTAATCAGCCGGCTGACCCCAACAATTTTTTTAGTGTTCAGATCAGAGTTAGGTTCTGGCTCTTGTAATTCTGCTACCAGGCCAATTTCTCGGTCATAGTCGTTAAAACAAATTCGGGTGAGGCGATCATGGGCGATACGGGTGGCATATTTCATCGCGTGGAAATAGCGAGTATAGACCGTGTGATCCGTAAGCAATAGGTGGAAGTCCCGTAACAGGGGTTCATCTTCCGGGCGAATTGGGCGAATTAGCAGGTCTTCTCGAACTTGCCAACTGTACTGCTGCGGATAAGGACGAATCGCTAACCGGGCCTGGGGAGAGCAGGGCATATCACATTTGATCTCTTGCGGGGCCTGGAGAATGATACGGGCATCGAGGGCCAAAAATCCGTGGGGTGAGGCGAGGAGGGGGTTGATGTCAATTTCTTTGATCGCGGGTTGCTCGGCTACGAGTTGACTAAACCTGACCAACAGTTGCTCCAGGCCAGCCAGATCTACAGCATCACGCCCCCGAACACCGTGTAAGGCTTTGAAAATCAGGGTTTGTTCCATCAGCCGTTGGGCTAGGGTGCTGTTTAAAGGGGGTAGGCCAATCGCCCGATCTTGAAACACTTCCACCAGTTGCCCGCCACAACCAAAGACCAAGACGGGGCCAAATTGCGGATCCTGACTGCTACCCAAAATTAATTCATAGCCATCTAATCTCACCATCGGCTGGACGGTCACGCCTTGGAAATGTGCGGCTCCAGCTTTCTCCGTAACATTGGCCTGGATGTGGTTAAAGGCGCGCACCACGGCAGCAGCATCGGGTAAATTTAACTGCACCCCGCCGACATCGGTTTTATGGGTCAGGCTGTGGGAGTAGAGTTTTAAGACAACCGGATAGCCCAAACTTTCCGCGGCACTAATGGCATCTCCGGCCGTAGTCGCAATTTCGGTGGGGACAATGGGAATCCCATAGGCCTGGAGTAAATTTTTCGATTCCGCTTCCGTGAGCAGGGTTTGTTCCTTGGCCTGGGCGGCCGCCAAAATTTGATCCACCGTCCGATAGTCAATTTCCCCATGATTGCCAAGAGTGGGCGTTTCATAAAGACCCCGGAGATTGTAGTTATATCGCCAGAGCAAACTAAACACACGGGCAGCTTCATCGGGGTAGCGGTAGGTGGGAATTCCGGCCTGGTTGAGGATTTGTTCACCCGCATCCACTTCTGCGCCCCCCATCCAACTGGCTAAGATGGGTTGTTTGGAGCCACTGTTTTGCCAGGTTTCGACAACTAATTGGGCTGTGCGAGTCGGATCCGTCATGGCCTGAGGTGTGAGAATGACTAAACAACCTTGGCTGTGGGGGTCTTTCAGGACAATTTCTAGGGCCTGGGCAAACTGTTCTGGGGCCGCATCTCCCAAAATATCAATCGGGTTATGGCAACTGGCCTGGGCGGGAAGGATTTCGGTCAGGGATTGAAGCGTGTTTTCACTCAGTTCGGCTAATTTTCCCCCGGCCTGCATCAAGGCATCCGTGGCTAAGACTCCAGGCCCCCCGGCGTTCGTGATAATGCTCAGGTGACAATCTTGGGGGCGGGGTTGTTTAGCTAAGACCTCTGCCAGATCAAATAATTCTTCAATCCGATCCACCCGCAACACGCCACAGCGCCGAAACGCCGCATCCATTACCGCATCACTCCCGGCCAAGGTTCCCGTATGCGATGCTGCTGCTTGGGCCGCGGCCTGGGTGCGTCCGGCTTTAATCACAATGATCGGTTTAGTCAGGGCGACTTCACGGGCGGCAGATAAAAATGAGCGGGCATCGCCAATGGACTCCATATAGATGACAATGCTGCTGGTGTTGGGATCATCGCCGAGGTAATCAATCAAATCACCCCAATCGACATCCAGCATCGAACCCAAGGAGATAAAGGCACTAAACCCAACATTTTCCCGTAAGCTCCAATCCAAAATTGAGGTACACAGGGCCCCACTTTGACTGATGAAACCCACATTCCCCGGCCTGGCCCTGTGACTGGCAAACGTGGCATTGAGTCCCGTAATCGGATTTTGCAGCCCCAAACAGTTCGGGCCAATCAGGCGTAGTTTTCCCTGGGCAATGGCTTGAATTTCTTGCTCTAAGGCAATCCCCGCTGGGCCAATTTCTCGAAACCCCGCTGAAAGAATAATTGCCCCTTTGACTCCTGCCGCCACACAGTCCCGGATAATTTGAGGTACACCCGCTGCCGGGATCGCAATAATCGCCAAGTCAATGGGTTCGGGGATTTCGGCAATGGTTTTATTGGCGGCAATTCCAAGGACATTGTGCCGTTTGGGATTGACCGGATAGACCGTACCGCCAAAGGGATGACTGATCAAATTCCAAAGGACAGTGCGCCCGACACTCCCTTCTCGTTCCGTGGCCCCAATCACTGCAACTGAGCGGGGGGTAAAAATTGGATCCAGGGGATGGGCCTCAGTCCGCCAAAGACAAGGGGCTGGGTTGGTCATCGGCAAGGCTTCCATATATCGCTCCTGGGCTGAACTGGACAAAAGCAGGGCCTGGGCCAAGAGATATTGTTGCCAGAGGTAATAGGCCCAATGCCCTCTCATTCCAAACTCCTAAACCGCAACTAGGGCTGGATCATCCGGGGCCTGGTGATAGAGGCTGGCATCCAAGCGACAGCCCTGATAGGCGAGGGTATAGAGTTCTTTCATGTCGCAGATCAAGGGATAGCGAGGATTTGCCCCCGTACATTGATCATCAAAGGCCTGCTCTGACATGAGTTCCAGGTGATCGTAAAACTCCTGCTCTGATTCACTCAGGGCTTCCCGAATGGTTAGGGGGATTTCACACTGCTGCTTTAAGTCCTCAATTGCCGCAATCAACCGCTCGACTTTGTCGTCGTCCGTTTCCCCGCCGAGATGGAGAAAGTCAGCAATTTCGGCATAGCGATGTTTGGCATTGGGATAGCGATATTGGGGAAAAATTGCCTGCTTAAACGGGGCATCGGTGGCGTTGTAGCGGATGACATGGGAAATCATCAGGGCATTAGCCAGGCCATGGGGGACATGAAACGTCGAACCCAGTTTGTGGGCCAGCGAGTGACAGACTCCCAAAAAGGCATTGGCAAAGGCCATCCCAGCAATAGTGGCGGCATAGTGGACACGCTCGCGGGCTTCCGGATTGCTGACTCCCTCTTTATAGGCGGCGGGGAGATAGGTGAGCAGGAGTTTAATGGCTTGGAGGGCCAACCCATCGGTAAAATCACTCGCCATCACTGAAACATAGGATTCCAGGGCATGGGTCAAGGCATCAATTCCACCCCAGGCCGTGAGTCGTTTCGGCATATGCAGCGTCAAGTTGGGATCTACAATCGCCATATTGGGGGTGAGGGCATAGTCGGCCAAAGGGTATTTAATCCCTACCCGTCTCGGCCGGTCATCGGTAACCACCGCAAAAGGGGTAACTTCGGAACCGGTTCCAGAGGTGGTGGGAATACAGATCAATTGCGCTTTTTGACCAAGGGCAGGCAACTCATAGACCCGTTTGCGAATGTCCATAAACCGTTGGGCCAGGCCATCAAAGTCCACGTCCGGCTGCTCATACATCAACCACATCACCTTGGCCGCATCCATGGGGGAACCACCACCGACCGCAATAATCACATCCGGTTGAAATTGCCGTAGTTGGGCCAGGCCTTGGTTGACATTACTTAGGGTGGGGTCGGGTTCAACCTCGTGATAGGCATCCCATTTCACACCTAATTCATCCAGAACATCTGTAATCGGCTGTAACAGTCCCAAATCCATCAAGGGTTTATCGGTAATCAAAAAGGCTTTTGATTTTCCAGACAATTCTTTCAAGGCTATCGGCAGACATCCAGGTTTGAAATAGACCTTGGGCGGAATTCGGAACCAGAGCATATTCTCCCGGCGTTGACTGACGGTTTTGATATTCAACAGGTGGTGGGGGCCAACATTATCCGCGATGGAATTGCCGCCCCAGGTGCCACAGCCCAACGTCAGGGAAGGATCCAGCTTGAAGTTATACAAATCCCCAATCGCGCCCTGAGAGGAGGGAGTGTTAATTAAAACGCGGGCGGTTTGGAGCGTGTTTTCAAAATAGGCAATGTCATCCCGATTGGCTGGATCCGTATAGAGCACCGAGGTATGGCCTTTGCCAGCAAAATTCACCAACTGGGTGGCAATCTTAACGGCATCATAGAAATCCTGGCCCCGATACATGGCTAATATGGGCGAGAGTTTTTCATAGGAGAAGGGTTCGGCTGGCCCCACTTCCTTCACTTCCCCAATTAAGACCTTGGAGCCTTCTGGGACACTAATCCCGGCCACGTTGGCAATGGTTTGGACAGGCTGACCAACAATGGCGGCGTTGATGTGACCCTCTTGGAGCAAAATTTCCCGAACTTTGGGTAATTCCTCAGAACTGAGCAGGTGTGCGCCCCGGGCCTGGAATTCGGCTTTAACTTGCTCGTAAACCGCATCCACGACGACGACAGATTGTTCGGAAGCGCAGATTGTCCCGTTATCAAAGGTTTTACTCAGCAAAATGGAACTCACGGCCATGGGGATATCAGCGGTGGCATCAATCACTGCCGGCGTATTTCCCGAACCCACTCCTAAAGATGGGTGCCCAGAGGAATAGGCCGCTTTCACCATGCCGGGGCCACCGGTCGCCAAAATCATTTTGATGTCGGGGTGTTGCATCAGGGTTTGAGACAAGGGAACCGAGGGGGCATCAATCCAACCAATTAACCCTTCTGGTGCTCCAGCGGCTTCGGCAGCTTCTTTAACAATTTGGGCGGCTTTGATCGTGCAGTCTTTGGCGTGGGGATGGGGGGAAAAGATGATCGCGTTGCGGGTTTTTAGGGCAATTAGGGCCTTAAAAATTGTCGTTGAGGTTGGGTTGGTGACTGGGACAATCCCCGCTAAAATCCCCACGGGTTCAGCAATTTTTTCAATGCCAAAACATTCATCCCGTTCAATCACACCACAGGTTTTTTCCTGTTTGTATTTGTTGTAGATATATTCTGAAGCAAAGTGGTTTTTGATCACCTTATCTTCGACGATCCCCATCCCGGTTTCTTGGACGGCCATTTTGGCGAGAGGAATGCGTTGGCCACTGGCGGCGAGGGCGGCTTGATGGAAGATGTGATCCACTTGGGCTTGGGTGAAGGTTGCATACTGGGCCTGGGCAGCTTTGACATTGGCAATCAGGGCTTCGAGTTTGGTTTGATTCGTGACGGGCATAATCGCCTCCTGGGATTAGTTGAATCAGTAACGAGAAAAGGAAATAGAGCGTTGAGAATCAGTCATTGTTGGTGTTAGTTCAAGGAAGAATTGATCAATCGGTTAAGTTGGGGCAAGGTTAATAATTTCTGTCGTCATGATGGGGGGATTTGTTAAGGTGTTGTGCAAAATACAGGCATCGGCGGCTTTGACCAGGCCCTCTAAATGTCGAGCTTCAAGTTCCAGGCCTGGGTTGATTTGAATCAAAATCTGTTCTAAACAGACCAGATCAGTGAATTTTTTATAGTTAATTTGGACATCCATAGATTCTGTCTCAATGTTTATGGAGTGATGTCGCGGGGATTAGGAAACCTTGAGTCCCTCGGCTTGAAAGATTTGTTTCACCTGCTCAATCAATTCTGGGGTGGGGGGCGGTGTGTCATAGAGTTGATAATCCAGGCCCAGTTCCCGCCACTTGTATTCCCCCATCTTGTGAAACGGCAATACTTCCACTTGCTCAACATTAGAAAGAGTGGCAACAAACTGAGCTAACCCTTTAACGTTTTCCTCCGGATCCGACAGGCCGGGGACGAGGACAAACCGCACCCAAGTTGGTTTATGAATCTGGTCTAAATAGCGGGCAAAGTTGAGGGTTGGCTCTAAATCCCCATGGGTAATTTGAAAGTAAATGTCTGGATCATAGGATTTAATATCCAGCAAGACCAAATCTGTTTCCGCTAAGACAGGTTCCACGAGATCTAGATGATGCACATAACCGGAAGTATCCAAGGCCGTATGTAACCCCAGTTGATGACAGCGACGAAAAATTTCAGCGACAAATTCCGGTTGAATCAAGGGTTCACCCCCGCTAACAGTGACACCACCAGATTTGAGATAGGGTTTGACCCGTTGAATTTCGGTGATTAACTCATCAACAGAAATCTCTTTTCCTTCGTGTTCATTGCGGCAATCGGGATTATGACAATACAAACAGCGCAACGGACAGCCTTGGGTAAAAATAACAAAGCGAATCCCAGGCCCATCGACCGTGCCACAGCTTTCCACGGAATGAATACGTCCTTTCACTGTTGCGAGCATATTCATTGGTCTGACCTCACTCACCATACAAAACCTGTGGAAAACTCTGGGGATAACTAGGGCCTGGGATGTTGTGGTTGTTACATCTCCTTAATGACTCTTTAACAGCGTTCATGGAAGGTGCGGTTTATGACATCCAGTTGTTGCTCCCGGGTCAGTTTGATGAAATTCACGGCATAGCCCGAAACCCGAATTGTTAACTGCGGGTAAAGCTCCGGATGATCCATGGCATCCAATAAAGTTTCCCGATTCATGACATTGACGTTCAGGTGGAAGCCGCCATCTTGGCAATAACCATCCAACAAGCCAACCAAGTTACGAATCCGATCTGCCTCTGTCCGACCTAAGGCCGCTGGAATAATCGAAAACGTATTGGATATCCCATCTTGAGCATCCTCGTAGGGCAATTTGGCCACTGAAGCAAGAGAAGCCACTGCCCCGTGAGTATCCCGGCCATGCATCGGATTCGCCCCTGGCGCAAAGGGTTCACCGGCCCGCCGCCCATCGGGAGTATTGCCCGTTTTTTTGCCGTAGACCACGTTGGAGGTGATCGTCAAAATGGACTGGGTATGAACCGCATCCCGATAGGTTTTGTGTTTCCGCAACTCGGCCATGAACGTCCGCACCAACTCCACCGCAATGGCATCGGACCGGTCATCGTTATTGCCATATTTGGGAAAGTCACCATCAATGATGTAGTCCACTGCCAGGCCCCGGTCATCTCGGACTAGGCGCACTCGAGCATGTTTAATGGCTGCTAGGGCATCCGTCACCACTGACAATCCCGCCATACCAAAAGCCATCGTCCGTAAAATATCCCGGTCATGGAGGGCCATCTCAATCCGCTCATAGCAGTACTTATCGTGCATGTAGTGGATGATGTTCATTGTGTTGACGTAGGTTTTCGCCAACCAGGCCATCATTTGCTGCATCCGGGGCCAAACTTCGCTGTAATCTAAAACCTCACCCGTAATCGGGGCATAGGCCGGGGCAATTTGCTCTCCAGAGTGTTCATCCCGTCCGCCGTTGATCGCATAAAGCAAACATTTGGCCAAGTTGACCCGCGCCCCAAAGAACTGCATCTGTTTGCCAATCCGCATGGCTGAGACACAACAGGCAATCCCGTAGTCATCGCCCCAATAGGGCCGCATCAGATCATCGTTTTCGTACTGGATTGAACTAGTTTGGATCGAAATGTCCGCACAGTAATGCTTGAAGTTGTCTGGGAGATGTTGCGACCAAAGCACAGTCAGGTTAGGTTCCGGTGCCGGGCCAAGATTAGTCAGAGTGTGCAGCATCCGGAAACTAGTTTTAGTCACCAACGGCCGCCCATCCAGGCCCATGCCGCCAATACACTCTGTCACCCAGGTGGGATCACCGCTAAACAGTTCGTTGTAGTCGGGAGTCCGCAAAAATCGCACCATGCGCAGTTTCATCACCAGATGATCAATAAATTCTTGGGCTTCCGATTCCGTGATCCGACCCGCTTGTAAGTCCCGCTCAATGTAGATATCCAAAAAGGTCGAGACCCGCCCCAAGGACATGGCCGCCCCGTTTTGTTCTTTCACCGCCGCCAAGTAACCAAAATAGAGCCACTGAATTGCTTCTTTTGCCGTGGTGGCCGGCCGGGAAATGTCATAGCCATAGCCTTGAGCCATCTCTTGGAGTTCATCCAGGGCCTGGATTTGTTCCGTGAGTTCTTCCCGCAATCGAATCGTGGCTTCATCCATCAAATCCAGTTCCAGACTGGCCAACTCCGACTGTTTTTCCACAATCAGTTGGGCCACGCCATAGAGAGCGACCCGCCGGTAATCGCCAATAATTCGACCCCGGCCATAGGCATCGGGTAATCCGGTAATAATCCCTGACCGCCGACAGCGCCGCATTTCTAAGGTATAGGCCGAGAACACGCCATCATTATGGGTTTTACGATACTTGGTGAAAATATCCCGGGTTTGGGCATCCAGGTCATAGCCATAGGCATTTAAGCCCGCTTCCACGACCCGAATTCCGCCAAAGGGCATGATGGCCCGTTTGAGGGGTTTATCGGTTTGCAGGCCAACAATTTGCTCCAACTCCCGATCAATGTAGCCGGGGGCATGGCTGGTAATCGTGGAAGGAACAGCGGTATCGGCATCTAAAACCCCCCGTTCCCTGCCCATCAGGTCTTTTACCTTGTCCCAGAGTTGGAGAGTCCGATCCGTAGCAGGCGCGAGAAATTGGGCATCACCGAGATAGGGGGTGTAATTGCCTTGGATAAAGTCCCGGACATTAATCGAATGCTTCCAGGCCCCGGATTGAAACGCGGGAACTTCAGTTGGTCTAGCTGGAGAGGATACTTCACAAGCGGTGGCAACCATAAGAAAACTCCCATCATGGTATTGATGAACTTGAAATTTAATCAGTGTTATTAAAACTAATCAAAGGGTTAATATCCAAATCGGTTCTGTTGCGATGTTCAGAGATTTTTAGGCTTCCGCTGAGACCCAATATGCGAGAGATAGAAGAGATAAAAGTCAAATGAACGAGAACGTCACTCAGGGAACTTGCGTGAATTAGATAAAATGTGAATTAGATAAAATTAAATAAGACCTAAACGATGGGATGAATGAGGGGAATTCCATGGGGTAACTTTTTCTTTTATTTAGATTTGAACTTAGAAAAAGTTGCTTAATGCATATTTAATTCATCAATGCATGAAATTCAATGTATGAAATTCAATACATATAAAGCCCGAAACCCCCTCTCCCTGCAATGTGCCACAGGTTCCCGGATAGGCCGTGGTCAATTCAGCATAGGGCCTTATAGTTCTAGATTAATACAGCCGGAAAGCCTTCTCAGTTTTTTCCACAAGTCTTAAGCTCACTGATACAACTCTTAAAGTTTTCAGGATCCCGCAGATATTGGCTATTGGGCTAAGCACGTAATTTAGCGCAATTTTCTGAGAAGCCATAGCGGATTTTAAGGATTGTTCAGCACTGAGAAAGGGCTGGGGTAACGGCCTTGATTCACCCCCACATTTGAGACTGCAGAGCACAGGGAAATATAACCGCAGACGTTAATATATATGAATTAAAGGGAAAACGTGATGCTGATAACAGTCTCAAGATTGAATTTGGCATAATTTATGCATAGACACCTCATAACTCGAACAATCAGTGAGCTATCAAGGAGTGCTTTATGTCTAGTTCGGCAATCAGTAATATTTTGGGATTTATGCACAAAACTGCTGAGGATGAAGTTCTACGCGCAAAGTTGGAAGATTTACTGGGAGTGGGCGATGGCAATATCAGTGGTGAGTCGGAGTTAGACCCGGAAGAGGCGGCGGTACTCAAGGGAACCCAGGCCCCGGTTGTGGCAGAATTTGCGGCCTCCCAAGGATTTGTGTTTACGGCTACGGATCTGGTGACGGTGATTGAAACCTTTGAAAAGCATCAGGCCGGGGACATGAGCGATGCCGATTTTTCTGCTTTTTTAGGGGCTAGTGTTCCGGCCGAGGATCACGCGGCTAAGGTTACCAACCCGCTTAAACGCCTGAGTCGCTATTTGGGCAAAACCTACCTTGGCCTGGGGCTAAACACCGACGACTAAGACTATGGGCTGATGATTGTAATTCTTGTTAAGCCTGTGAGACTAAGAGTTCCGGCTGAAAAATCCGAATTCGCAAATCTTGGTAAAACTCGGCCTGGTCTAGTTCAACTTTCGACTGAGATGAGAGAAACAACAGGGCCCAAAAGACACCCACCCGATCATTTTTGCGGGTTAACACAGTTTCCAATTCCAGCCAGTCTGGCCCCAGGCCCTGGAGAAGTACTTCCACCTCCGTCGCGAGTTCAGTTAAATTCTCCTGGTGCGCAAGTTGGGTAATCGCCTTTAAGGTACTCGGTCGCCGCCGGACGGTTGTGGATCGCACAGGCCGATTAACCTTGCGTTTTTCCACCTCAACCGCCATCATTTTGAGATGGTCAATCAGTTCTGCTAGGGTCACTTGTCGTCGTTGGGGAGGGGGAGCCACAGGCCGGCGCTTCAGGTGTCGTTCTAAATTGGGCGGCAACCCCGTTACGGGCAAATTCTCCTCAAACACGAGATCATCAAGAATTGGATCAGCCGGAGATTCCTCCAGGCCCAGCAAGCTATCCGACTTGAGTAAAATCAACATCGCCGCGTAGAGAAAGGCCTGGCCCGAGTGGTGTAAATCCTGGTAATGCCCAGTTGCCAACTCCTGCAAACAGCGATCAAAAACATCAACGACCTGCACATCCCAGGGGTCAATTTCGCCACGTTCTGCTAAATCAATTAAGACGGCAATCGCGGTATCTGCAAAGGAAGAAGCCATGACTGAAATTGCCCAAGCCCAGTTATCGGTTAAGCATAGCGTAGAAAATCCCAGAGTTATGCAAATTAACCAGCACCGTCAACCTCAAGAGTGAATTCCCACCAGGATTCCAGCCCAGTACCTTCTTGCTCAATATGGTTGATTTCTGGCTGCAGCACCGACCGCAATTTAGTTAGGTACTCTTGGACGATTATCTAGGCATCCACATCCAACAAAATACAACCACTGGGCGGTGGCTCCCGATCCGCTTGGGCATAAATTAAATCAATCCAGACCTCTTCATCGTAGGGATATTTACTAGTTACATAAAATAACCAATGCTGATCCAAACCCAGCTTATCGCGACAATTTTGAAACGTCGGGGTTGAGATGGCCCGATGGGCGTTGAGGGCTGGCTTCCATTTTTCCTGAATCCCCACTGCTATTTTGAGGGCATCGCCATTGGAGCTTTCAACCAACAAAATTGCATCCATAAATAGGGCTTGCCACCAGACTTGCGGATCATTTAAGTCTTCCCCTTCCGCTTCCAAATCCGTAATCAGGCGGGGCATTGTCCGTTTAACCAGGCTTTGTATTTCTGTAAATTCTGGGTAGGGTTGTAATAGCTGTAAATTTCTTGCGGTTTGACGAAACCAAAGACGGTGATACATATGGGGGAAACATCTCCGAGACAATTTTATGCGGCAGGTTAATGAAGAAGCACTGGCTTTCTGAGGACTCCATGGGAATTCATCAAGGCCAGAAATTAGAAATTTTTGGAACTTAATTATTTGTCCTTAACTATTTTAGCAACAGATTTCGCCATTACAAGAAAATTCGGCTGGACTGGGGCCGGGAGTCATTTAGGCAAGTGGTAATGTCAAGTGCGATGAAATTCACCAGGGCAGACTAAGATTGGGATGCTATTGGAGCCAGATACAGGGGTTGTGGATGCAGTCCTATCGGGATTATCGAATTCGGCCATGGCAGCCCCAGGATCGGGAGGCCGTTTCATCCCTGATTGCAAAGGTTTTGGAGGAGTTTGGCCTGGCCTGGCAGCCGGAGGGAGCCGATGCTGATGTGGTGGCTGTGGAGCAGTTTTATTTGGCCCGGGGCGGCGAGTTTTGGGTTGTTGACCAGGCCAGTACAATTATGGGCACAGCCGCGTTTTATCCGATTGAGCGGGGCGATAATGCTGTGGAAATCCGCAAGATGTATTTGCATCCCCAGGCCCGTGGGCAAGGACTTGGCCGCTTTTTACTCAGCCTGTTAGAAGAGCGGATTCAAAGTCGTGGATTTGAATTAATTTGGATTGAAACGGCCAGCATTATGAAAACAGCGGTAAGTTTATACGAACGTCATCAGTATCAATCAACAACTGGGGTTGAAACGCAACGCTGTGATCGGGTTTATTGTAAATACCTTAGTCCAAACGTTTCCCTAGAACCAGAACCAGGCCGCCGAATCTGATTTTTACGGGTTTTACAGGTATTGTAGAGAGATTTGCGTCAAAGCTTGCGGGCTTGCTTACTGTCAATATTGCCCTGAATTGTGACCTGATCAAGAGCTTTAGATAATATCAACCTAAGGTTACTATTCGGTGGAGTAGCGGGAACCGGGCCAAGACCTCAGCTAAACTTAACTGGGTGTATCACAAGATTTGTAATGTTTTCAAACTGCGATCGGAACAGCCTGTCATCGTGGCGCCGGCCTGGTGCAGGGCCTGGAGTTGGGCTAAGACAGGAGCCGTAATTTCTTCTCCCGGCCAGAGAAGTGGAATTCCCGGCGGATAGGGACAAACCCATTCCCCACAAATTTCACCAATTGCTGCTGTGGCATTTACCGTTTGCTGGGGACTGAAAAAAGCTGTCTGAGGTTTGATCGCCAGGCCAGCGAGTTCGGGTAAGTTGGGCGGATATTGGATCATTAATTGGAGAGCTTGCCAGGCCCCAGGGTGGAGTGGGTCACGTCCAGCTTCAGAGCCAAAGTGTTGCACCAGATGCTCCCAACCCGCAATTAGCCGCTCCCCATCGGTGGGCGTATGCCCCAGGCCGAGCAAAAAGGTTAAATAATTCCACGTTGGCAGTTCCGCAATTACCCCAGGCCCGGTTGTCAGATAATCATCGGCTAAAAAGCCCGTCAGTTGCAGGGGCCAGGTTCCTAGGGTGAGGCGACAGGGATCGAGGGTCAGGGTTGGGGGTAAATCCGCAGAGTTTAAAAGTCGTAAGGGGGCAAATCGCGTCGCGGAGAGCTGAACTGATTGAGCCAGGGTCACAGCATTTTGCCAGAGGGGTTCGCCTTGAATGGCCATCTGGGTGCAGGCAGCTTCGAGGGAGGCCAACAGTAAATAACTTGGGCTGGAGGATTGCAGTAGTCTCAGGCATTGACTTATCCGATCAGGACTCACCCGTGTTCCCTGCTGGTGGAGCATTGCCGCTTGGGTCAGGGCCGAGAGGGTTTTGTGGGTACTTTGAATCACCAGATCTGCCCCGGCCTGGAGTGCGGTTTGGGAAAAGGCTGGATGAAAGTTAAAGTGACTGCCGTGGGCCTCATCCACAATTAAAGTTAGCCCGGCTTGATGAACCATCTCGGCAATGGCGGCCAGATCCGTACCCAGGCCCTCATAGGTGGGCGAAACCAGGAGCACGGCCTTGGCCTGGGGACAGTGGTTGAGAGCCTGGGCCACTTGGCCAGGTAGCAAAGGCAGCGAGAGGCCCCAGGGCAGTTGAGATTTCGGCGTGACTAAGAGGGGGTTAGCTCCAGCTAGGATAATCCCGCTTAGGACGGATTGATGGCAGTTGCGCGGCACAATAATCCAATCCCCCGGCCCACAGGTGGCCAAAATCGCGGCGATAATTCCTACGGTGGAGCCGTTGACTAAAAACCAGGTGTAGTCCGCGCCAAAGGTTTCAGCCGCTTGCTTTTGACTGTCTTGCAGAATGCCCGCGGGGGCGGCCAAGTTATCCAGGCCCGGCACCTCTGAAATATCCAACTTGAGTCCGTGGCGGTGCCAAAGTTCTTGAAAGTTGGGGGCAATGCCTTGACCCGCATGGTGGCCGGGGGTGTGGAAACCGGGAGAAAATTTCCCAAGATGGTCATTGAGGGCATTCAGGAGGGGAAGGTCAGGCACAGTGGGTTCTGTTTGCTACGATCATCAAAATAAACCTTTGTAACCTTAACTCCCACAGATAGCTTGGCCCAATTGTTATTGCCTCTTAGTTTTTAGAGAATTTGCTGGAGATGCAGCCCGGTGGCCCTTGAAATTGAACGTAAATTTTTAGTCAAAACCCAGGCCTGGCGGGATTATGCTGGAGCGGGAGTGTCCTATGCCCAAGGCTATCTAACCCGAGAACCCGGCCGTTCTGTGCGAGTCCGAGTCGCAGGGGAGCAGGGGTTTCTCACGATTAAATCTAAAACAGAGGGGATTAGCCGTCAAGAGTATGAATATCCTATTCCGCTGGCGGAGGCCTGGGAGCTTTTAACCTCACTCTGTTACCAGCCAGTGATTGAAAAAACCCGCTATCGGATTCCCCAGGGGCCGCTGGTCTGGGAAGTGGATGAATTTTGGGGGCTGAATCAGGGACTCATCCTGGCAGAGGTGGAATTAGACGATGCTAGTCAAGTGATTGAGTTACCGGCCTGGATAGGCCTGGAAGTGAGTCAAGATCCCCGCTATTTCAACGCTTACCTCAGTCAACATCCCTACTCCCAATGGCCGTTAGAGCCTTAGGCTTGGATCTCCGTAACCAACTGATTAAACGGCTGCCAATCGTCCTGTTCACTGATTGCGGCCCAGACTCGTTCAATGGTCGGACGCGTCATGACCACTAAAGCATTAAATTTTGCCAAGTTTGCTTTAATCTGCGGCAATTCCGCTTCCGGTAAATGGTTGAGGGCCTGGAAATAGGCGGTTTGCCAAGGACTTAAGATTTCCGGCTTAACGGATTTGACGAGTTCCGACTCTGCCAGAATGTGACCCGGATCAACGCGCCAGAGTGGACTAAACTGTTGCCGGAGTTCGACAAAAAATTCACTGTAGCCCACCTGACTTTGTGCTAAAAATTCCGCCGTGGCCTGGACGATCTGTGTGGCCTGGGGGAGTCCGAGTTGCGGTAGGCCGAGGCGCTGAATCATGGCTTCAATATAAGCGGTTTGAAACAGCGGGCCAAATTTTTCTAAGCGTTCAGCCATTGCCTCCACCTCTAGGACAGCCGCCAAGGGGCGTTGCAGCATTTCTAAATTCCAGACGCAAATACCCGGCTGATTGCCGTAACTGTAGCGGCCGTAATAGTCAAAATAAGCCGCCGTAAAGTTTGTGTCGGAGGTGGGAATAAAGGCAAAGGGGCCGTAGTCAAAACTTTCCCCAGTAATCGACATATTGTCTGTATTCAAGACTGCATGACAAAAACCCGCCGCCATCCATTGCGCCACTAATTTAGCTGTTTTAGCCACCAGTTCCTGATAGAAATCCAGATAGGGATTTTCCCGGAATAACAGATGCGGATAGTAATACTCCAAGACATGATCTAAAAGCGGTGGAATTAAATCCGGGCGTTGCAGTGCCTGTAACCGTTCAAACGTCCCAAAACGAATATGGGAGCGACTAAACCGCACCAAGACCGAAGAGCGTGTGGGCGAAGGTTCATCTCCCCGCCAGAGTTGTTCACCCGTTTCAATCAGGCTCAATGTCCGGGAGGTTCTCACGCCTAATCGGGCTAACATTTCTGAGGCTAAAACCTCTCGCACCCCACCTTTCAGGGTTAAGCGACCATCTCCCCCGCGAGAATAGGGGGTTGTCCCTGAGCCTTTGGTGCCAAAGTCGTAAAGCTCCCCATCCAGGCCCCGCACCTGTCCATAGAGAAAGCCACGGCCATCGCCCAAGCGGGGATTGTATTCACCAAACTGATAGCCGTGATAGCGCATCGCCAGCAGAGGCTCCCGATCCTGAAACTTGCCAAAGGCCGTAATAAAATCTGCATCGGTGACCGTATCCGGCACCAGGCCCAGTACTTCTAAGACCCGATTATTCCGAAATCGCAACTGATGTTGGGGAAACTCCGCCGCCACCACCACATCTGCATAGTCAGCACCGAGGGATTGAAACGCTGGTACATACTCCAGGCCGAGGAAGGGATTGATAGGATTCATGGGCAGCGATTAAAACCAGGGCAAGGGCAAGCCGATTCCGCTAATTTCCAGGCCGATCCATTAGGGAATGACTATTAAAAACTACATCCACTATAAATTAACGCTGCTGGCAGAGAAACCACCCGCCTCTCCAAGCCCTCGCTGAATATGTCATGCTGATCGGGTGTTAGCCCTCGCTGAATTGGGTTGTTGCCCCGTGACTCCCGCCCCGATCCCCCCCCTGTTCCAGGCCACGCAACGCCGGTTAGCCCTTTGGTACACCCTGGTCACGGGACTCTTACTCTTACTCTTTGCCACTGGTTTTTTTATTTATGTCCGGGGCACACTGATTGAACGGGTGGACGATACCCTCAGTCATGTGGTCGAAGTGGTCAGCCGCTCGTTAATTATTAACCCCGATGCCTCAGAGCCGATTAACTGGCCCGTTAGTTTTGATAGCAACCCCTTGGCTACGGCGGCAATTGAAGAGGATCACATTGACCTAGAGGGGTTTAATGCGGCTGGAGACCTGGCCTGGTCAACCTTTGAGGATGCCCTAGACATTCCCCTCCGGCCTGGGCGTAATCCCGTTACCATCATTACCAACCCGCTGGCCCCACCGGAAGCCCGCCACTGGCTGCGGCAAATTACGGTTACCCTGCGCCAGAAAAATCAAGTCATTGGCTATTTACGGGTCAGCCATCCCTGGTTTGAAGTAACGCGCCCCACCCAGGAGCTATTGATGGATTTGGGGGTTGGCCTGGGAACCATGGTGGGCCTGGTGGCGGCAGCTGGCTGGTTTTTATCTCGATTAGCCATGGAACCGGTGCAAGAGTCCTATGCCTATCTCAAACAGTTCACTGCTGATGCCTCCCATGAATTACGCAATCCCATCGCCTTGATCCAAACCAATGTCCAAGTAGCTTTAGCTGACCCACAACCGGAACGGCAAACGGAGCAATTGCTCTTAATTGAACGGATCACGCGCCGTTTGGGCCGCTTGGTCGATGACTTATTATTCCTCGCGCGCCAAGATAGCGGGATTGTCCCCTTACGTCTGCAACCCTGTGCCTTAGATGGGGTGCTCATGACCGTGATTGCCGAACAACAAACCCTGGCCCAGGCCCGGCAAGTGAACTTAGAACTGGAGATTACCGATGCTGAACTCGGCATGATTGAGCCAAAGACTGACCCCTTCACACTCCCGGCCGATGCGGATCAGCTGGCCCGCTTATTTACGAATTTGATCAGTAATGCCGTTACCTACAGCCCCCAGGCCGGAACCGTTAATATTCACCTGAGCCAAGATACCCAAAGCTATGCCGTCCAGATTCAAGATCAGGGGCCGGGTTTGCCCCCAGGTTCACTGGGCCGGATTTTCGACCGCTTTTTTCGGATTGAACCAACCCAAACGGAAGGAACGGGTCTTGGACTCGCCATTGCCCAGGCCATTGTCCACAATCATCAGGGAAAAATCCAGGTAGAAAGCCAAGTCAACCAGGGAACAACCTTTACCGTCTGGCTCCCCTCCGGCTCCAAGGCATAAAAAAAGACCCCAAAGAGAAATACTCTGGGGTCAAATTGTTTAGAGAGTCAAATAAATCAGCTAACTTCGCCTAAGCTACAGCAGCAAAGGTTTTCTTGTATTCGGTCAGGGCTTCTTTCAGCAGGGCTTCCGCAGTGTCATCCAATTTCTTGGTACTACGAACCGTTTCACTATACTGGGGTTTGCTGCTGCTCAGGTACTCCCGGAAACCAGCGACAAATTTTACCACCTGCTCCACCGCAATGTCATCCAAATAGCCGTTACTACCGGCATAGATAATTGCGACTTGCTCTTCCACCGGAATGGGCGAGTATTGCGGCTGTTTCAGGAGTTCCCGTAAGCGTTGCCCGCGAGCCAGTTGGTTTTGGGTGGCTTTATCCAAGTCGGAAGCAAACTGGGCAAAGGCCTGGAGTTCATCAAACTGGGCTAAATCGAGCTTGAGTTTCCCGGCTACCTGTTTCATTGCCTTGATTTGAGCCGCAGAACCAACCCGTGACACCGAGATACCCGCATTAATGGCTGGCCGTAAACCGGCGTTAAACAAGTCTGTGGACAAGAAAATTTGCCCGTCCGTAATCGAAATCACGTTGGTGGGAATATAGGCAGACACGTCCCCGGCCTGGGTTTCCACAATCGGCAATGCGGTCATGCTACCTTCGCCCAATGCCGGACTGAGTTTAGCCGCCCGTTCCAACAGGCGGGAGTGGAGGTAAAACACATCACCAGGATAGGCTTCCCGACCCGGTGGCCGCCGCAAGAGTAAGGACATTTGCCGATAGGCCTGGGCTTGCTTAGACAGATCATCATAGACGACCAAGGTGTGCTTGCCTTTGTACATGAAGTATTCGGCCAAGGTGGCCCCGGTGTAGGGAGCCAAGTATTGCAAGGCGGCCGGGTCACTGGCATTAGCTGCCACAATGATCGTGTAATCGAGCGCACCCCGTTCCCGGAAAACTTCCACCACCTGGGCCACTGTAGAAGCTTTTTGACCAATCGCCACATAGACGCAAATCACGTCCTGGCCCTTCTGGTTGAGAATAGTATCAATGGCTACGGCAGTTTTTCCGGTTTGACGGTCACCAATAATTAACTCCCGTTGCCCCCGACCGACTGGGATCATGGCATCAATGGCGGTAATCCCGGTTTGCATCGGCTCATAGACAGATTTCCGTTGAATGATTCCAGGAGCAGCGGATTCTAAGAGGCGGGTTTCGCTGGTGACAATATCGCCTTTGCCATCAATCGGACGCACCAAGGCATCGACAACTCGACCAATCACAGCTTCTCCCACGGGCACAGCGGCAATTTTTCCAGTGGAGCGGACAGTACTGCCTTCTTCGATCCCCAGGCCCTCGCCCATGAGCACGGCCCCAACGTTATCTTCTTCCAGGTTGAGGGCAATCCCGACAGTGCCATCTTCAAATTCCAATAGCTCCGAAGACATGGCTTTTTCTAATCCGTAGACCCGGGCAATCCCATCCCCCACCTGGAGAACGGTGCCGACATTATCTACTTTGATCGCTTGGTCGTACTGCTCAATTTGCTGGCGAATAATACTACTGATTTCATCGGGGCGGATACTTACCATAGGAGTTGCTCTCTAAAAATTGGACAAGGGAAGAATGAAAACTGGAGGCGAAAACCTCAACTGGGGGCCAAAAGGGAGTTACCCAGGCGGCGGAGTTGACCTCTGAGGCTGGCATCTAAAACCTGGGAGCCAACTTTGACAATTACGCCACCGATTAAGCTGGCATCCAGATGACAGGATAATTCCACTTGGCTTGCTCCGGTGATCGCCTTGACTTTCTCGGTTACGACCGCTCGCTGGGCTTCAGTGAGTTCAACGGTGGTAGTGACTTCAGCCAGAACAATATTTTGTAACTTCCGAACCAAGGCCTGGTATTGCTCAGCAATGTCTTGGGCAACAAAGATACGCCGCCGATCTACCAACAGCAGCAAAAAGTTCAGGAAGTAGCTATGAACGTTATCGCTCAACAGTTGACGAATCACGCCTTTTTTCGCCTCACCCTTTACGAGGGGATTGCCAATAAAGGTGCGTAACTCGACGGAACTGGCTAATAACTCCAGGAATAAGGCGGTATCTTGACTGAATCGGGAGACCAGGCCTTGGGTTTGAGCCAAGGAGAGGAGAGCCTCAGCATAGGGTTCGGTAATTGCCGCACTGACGGGGGATGCCATTTAGTTACCTCCTAACAGGGCTAAGCTACGGTCAATCAATTGCTGTTGGGCGGACTGATTGGGGGCAATCCGTTGGGACAGCTCAGTTTCTACTTGCTTGAGAGCCAATTCAGCAATCCGCTGACGCAGTTCCAGAATGACCCGTTCTTGTTGGGCAAGCGTATCCTGTCCAGCGGTGGCTTGCAGACGCTCAATTTCTACTTTGGCCTGGGCTAAGATTTGCTCCTTAGCTTGCTTGGCTCGGGCTTCAGCTTCGCTGATGATTCGTTTAGCTTCTTCTTTGGCCTGAGCCAATTTTTGTTGCTCATCCGCAAGACGAGCTGCAGCGGTTTGCTTGCGCTCTTCAGCTTCCTTGACCTCTGACGCAATCGCAGTTTGGCGATCTCCGAGAATTTTACCCAAGACACCTCTGCCAAAGTAAACCAAGATGCCAATGACAATTGCCAGGTTAATGATGTTCGTTTCAAACAAGTTGAAGTTCAGGCCAAAGTGACCGGCTTCTTCTGTTGCCAAAATCCACACTGCGTCCACCAATATTCCTCCGTTAGCCGACTAATTCTGCACCCAACAGCTTGGTGAGGAGCTGCCGACTTAAATCTGATACTTGGGCTTCTAACGTATTTAAGGCTGCTTGCTTTTGCCGATCCAGTTCTTGTTGAGTTTGGAGCAGTTGAGCTTGCACCTCCTGTTGAGCAGCCGCAATTTCCTGGGAGGCAATTTTAGTCGCTTCGGCCTGGGCTGCCGCAATCAGGGCCTGGGACTGACGGCGAGTTTCAGCCAATTCCTGTTCGTACTGGGCGGCCAGTTGCTTGGCTTTTTCGGCCCGTTGCTTAGCTTCACTCAGGTTAAGCCGGACATAATCATTCCGATCATCAATGGCCTGGGTCAGGGGCTTGTAGAACACAAAATTGAGGATAACCGTCAACAGTAAAAATTGCACTGCCATCAGGGGCAAGGTTGCATCAAAATCAAACATCAATCTCTCCTGATTGTGGGGATCTGGGGATTAGTGATTCGCCTTGTTGAAGCTACAGTCACTAACCCCACTTAAGATCGCTCCAGATTGCTTAGGACACAAAGGGGTTGGCAAACAGCAGCACGAGGGCGATCACCAGGCCATAGATGGTCAGAGATTCCATGAAGGCGAGGGTCAATAATAAGGTGCCGCGAATTTTGCCTTCTGCTTCTGGTTGGCGGGCAATCCCTTCGACGGCCGAACCCGATGCATTACCTTGACCAATCCCAGGCCCAATCGCCGCCAAGCCAATCGCTAAAGCCGCCGCTAATACCGATGCAGATGCAACTAAGGGATCCATTTTTATTCCTCTAACTACAATATGAAATCAATCAAATTTCCAGAGTTAACAATACCAGTCAATGGGCCTGGTCGCTGAACTCAATTTCGGCTTTCACCTGAGTATTCCCCGGAGCTAACCTAATGGGCTTCCTCATGCTCTTCGCCATGACCTTCCATTGCTTCTCCAATATAGGTGGCGGCAAGGGTGGCAAAGACAATGGCCTGGATAGCACTGGTAAACAAACCTAGGAGCATCACTGGCAAGGGAATAAACAGGGGCACAAGCAGCACCAAAACCCCCACAACCAACTCGTCGGCGAGAATGTTCCCAAACAGACGGAAGCTGAGGGAGAGGGGCTTTGTGAAATCTTCCAAAATTGCAATGGGCAATAACACTGGGGTTGGCTCAATATACCGACGGAAATAGCCTAAGCCCCGTTTCCGTAGCCCGGCATAAAAGTAGGCCAAAGAGACCAACAGGGCCAAGGCCACAGTGGTATTGATATCGTTGGTGGGGGCCGCTAATTCTCCCTCAGGTAACTCCAGTAGCTTCCAAGGGACAAGGGCCCCTGACCAATTGGAGACAAAAATAAAGAGAAATAGCGTCCCAATAAATGGAACCCACCCCCGATAATCCGCCTCGCCAATTTGCCCTTTAGTTAAATCTCGGACAAAATCTAAGGCATACTCCATCAAGTTTTGCACGCCTTGGGGGATCCGTTGGATATTTCGGGTTGCCAAAACGGCTGCCAGAATTAGAATTAAACTAACAATCCAGGTGGTGATGAACACTTGCCCATGCACTTTGAGATTGCCAATGTGCCAGTAAAAATGTTGCCCGACCTCAATTTTGGCCAGGGGGAGTATCATCCAATCTGGAAAATACACAGAAGGCATCATGCCCGGAACCTCATGGAAGTGCGAAAAAATCATACCAGTTTTCATTGGCCTGTCTGCATCGGAAACAAGACCGTGCGAAACATATAGACCAGAACGGCTGCTTTGTAGGTTAGGAACCCCAAAAACACCGGTAGAATGTGCAGCTGCTGCCAACGCGTGGCAATAAATAGAACCACAACTAAGACTAGTAGCTGACTCTTACCAAGTTTATTTTTACCCCGCCCCAACTGTTCCACATTATTCGCCAAAAGCCGCAGATAAAGCAGACCTGTGGCTGCGCCAACAGTGTAATTCAGCGCGGTGTTGAGAGAGTAGAAGTACCAGACAACCGGAGAAACAATGACCATGAGAATAAATCCCGTGATCAAGAGTTCCTGACGTAATTGGTAAAACTCTTCCATGGAATCTGAGGGAGGCCCATCTCCAGGCGGAGTTGATCCAAACTCAGAATTGGTTTGAGCATCGGCATGGGGGACAGACACAAAGCAAACGCTTGATAGTCTTAAACTGGCCACTATTAAACCTATCACGCCCGGGTAACATTACTTAATGAGACGCTCAAATCCTTTCCGGTCAGGTTCTTGTCAGGACCCTGCGGCAGTATCTAAATCGATGTAGTGAAGGCTCGTGAATAAGTCGCACATCTGACTACAGCAGCTAGAGGCGAAGGTCTTACTGAATAACTCCTTACTGATTGAGGTACAGGCCCAGTGTGTCCCAGCCTAAATTTATGTCCTGTAGAAGGGTTAAGAATGTATTAAGAAGCTCAACAACTGCCCGGATATCCCATCCTGAACAGCGTAGATTCAAGATAGCAGCAGGCTAGCCATTGCCCAATTGAGGAGTTTTTAGCATCTTTTAAGGAACCTTGTGGTAGCGATCACAGTAATCACCTGTGCTTTGGGAGATACTAAATCAGGCAATTTCTTGGGGGCGAGGTCTAGTTGGGGATTGCTGCTTCTTTTCACTGGTAGTTGTTTCCATGCCATCTAAAACTACTCCGGATTCAGTCCATCATGCTACCCAGGCCTTGTTAAAAGCCTTTCAGCAGGATGCTTCGGCCGCAACTCGCAATTCTTTGGTGCAACTGAATCTTGGCCTGGTGCGTAAAGAAGCCCACCGCTGGGTGCACTATTCCCAGGAAACCTTTGAAGATTTAGTTCAAGTTGGCACCCTCGGTCTGATTCGGGCGGTGGAACGTTTTAATCCGAGTCACGGAGCGGCTTTTAGTACGTTTGCCATGGCCTATATCCGCGGTGAAATTCAACATTACCTGCGCGATAAAAGCAGCCAAATTCGTGTCCCCCGCCGCTGGAAGACCCTCTACCGTCAAGGTGCTCGCCTGAGTGCCGAATTACGCCAAACTCTCCAACGCCAGCCCACGCACCAAGAAATTGCCACTGGCCTTCAAATAACCCTGGACGAGTGGGAGCAAATAAGATTTGCTAATATCAATTGCCTGCCCCTGAGTTTAGATGCCCCCCTCAGTGAAGATTTGGGTGAAATGTCGAGTTTGGGGGAAGTGCTACCGGATCAACATTATCGGAGTTTCCAACTTGCCCAGGAAGATCGGATGCGCTTGCAACAGTGCTTGCAAAAATTGGAAGCCCGTACCTGCGAAATTCTCGAATTTGTTTTTCTCCATGACCTCAGCCAAAAAGAAACTGCTGAACTGCTGGGGATCAGTGCGGTCACCGTCTCGCGGCAAGTCAAAAAGGGCCTGGAGCATTTGCGGCGGATGATGGTTCCGGAGCAGGATAATGATGGTTCGATGAACTGATCCCGCTATCCGTCGCCCTTGATGCTGAGGAACTTTTTTAAACTGTGCGTATCGTTTTCTTTGGGACACCTGAGTTTGCTGTTCCCACATTCCAGGCCCTCTTAGACTCTGACCATAAGGTACTGGGGGTTGTTACCCAACCGGATAAGCGGCGGGGGCGGGGCAGTGAGTTAATTCCCTCGCCAGTGAAACAGTTAGCTCTATCCCATGGCCTACCCATTTGGCAACCCAGCCGGATTAAGCAAGATGAAGCGGTGATTGCGGAACTCCAGGCCTTGGGAGCCGATGTGTTTGTGGTGGTGGCCTATGGGCAGATTCTATCGCCGCAAATTTTAGAAATTCCCCGCTGCGGCTGTATCAATAATCATGCCTCCCTATTACCTAAATATCGGGGGGCGGCTCCCATTCAGTGGGCGTTGTATCACGGGGAAACAGTTACAGGAATGACGACAATGCGGATGGATGCGGGCATGGATACGGGGGCCATGCTCTTAACTGCAACCACTGATATTGATTTTTGGGAAAATGCAGCAACATTGGGAACTCGTTTAGCTGAGCTTGGTGCAGAACTTCTTTTAAACACCTTGGCCCAACTGCAGAAGATTACCCCGATTCCCCAAGACCCAGACCAGGCAACCTATGCGCCACTGATCAAAAAAACAGACTATGGCTTAGATTGGTCTCGGGCGGCAGTTGCTCTCCATCATCAGGTGCGCGGATTTTATCCCCACTGTCACAGCCAGCTTTCAGATCAAACCATCAAAATTACCAGCACTGTTCCGATTCATGCCAGCACCTTAGGGATGTTGCCCGACCCGCTCTCGGCCTGGTTTGAAAGCTATAGCGAAGAAATCCCGCACTCGGTGGGGACGACGGTAGCCGTTTTAAGAAATCTGGGCCCGATTGTCCAAACTAGCGAGGGATTCCTGCTTCTGGAAGAGGTTCAGCCCCCTGGAAAAAAACGGCAGTCGGGTTGGGATTTTGCCAATGGGGTGCGCTTAACCGTCGGCCAGGCCTGGGTATGAGGATTAGGGGGACAAGGATTCCAAGTCTAAAACCATTTCCACATGGGGGATATCGTTAATCAAAAATTCTGGAGAGGTCACGCTAAACCCTAACCCCTGGTAAAAGGCAATCAAATAAGTCTGAGCCGTCATCCGCATCCCCTGCCCAGGCCAGGTAGCGTGAACATACTCTAATGCTCGCTGGACTAACTGTTTAGCCAGGCCTTGGCGGCGGTAGGGGGGCATCGTCAAAACACGGCCGAGGCGAGGTTCGGGAAATTTATGTCCGGGATCAATCACCCGTAAGTAACCGGCCAGAGTCTGATTATCCCAGGCCACTAAATGCCAACTGTCGCCATCCAAGCCATCACAGTCCTGGTAGAGTGACTTCTGTTCAACCACAAAGACAGCCGAGCGGGCCGCCAAAATTTGATATAGCTGCTCTGTGGTCAGGTTCTTCAAACGGCCTGATTGCCAGCGAAGGGGCGGACTCAAAACATTTCCACCTTAAAGGGACGTTCTAACAATTGGGCAATGGCTTGCTGCGGCGTGACTTGATCTTTTAAGAGGGTAGTGACGGCCTGGGTGATCGGGACATCGAGATCATGGGCCTGGGCGTAGTCACTCAAGACTAGAGCCGTGTTCACCCCTTCAGCAGTGCCGACAATTGCCTCTAAAGCCTTATCTAGGGAAGTGCCTTGGGCTAAATGCCAACCGACTTGATAATTCCGGCTTAAGGGACTGGTGCAGGTGGCTAATAAATCTCCTAAGCCGGATAATCCATAGAAGGTCTGAACATCCCCACCCCAATGGGTACCGACGCGCACCATTTCCAACAAGCCACGGGTAATTAGGGCCGAACGGGCATTCACCCCCAGGCCCAGGCCATCATTCACCCCACAGGCAATGGCCATGACATTTTTCAGCACACCCCCTAATTCCACGCCGCGCCGATCCGGATTGGTATAAACCCGAAATGTGGGCATGGCAAATAAGCTCTGGGCCTGGGCTGCGGCCTCTAAATCCCCAGCAATCACGGCAGCGGCGGGTAACCCTTGGTTAATTTCGGCGGCTAGGTTGGGCCCGGAAAAGACAACAGTCGTGGCCTGGGGAAGTAGATTTGCCCAAATTTGGCTGGCGGTGGCGGCGGTTTGGGGTTCTAAGCCTTTTGTGGCACTGATCAGTAACTGGCCGGGGGGAAGTTGCAGGTCTTGTAATTGTTGGGCAATGGCCCGAACCCCTTTAATCGGCAGGGTGCAGATGATCACAGGCGCTGCTTTCACATCCTGCCAACGGAGCGGCCCTAAGGCCCGTTGCCAGATTTTGACCTCAAGCCCTTGCCGTTGCAGCAGATAGAGAATTGTTTTGCCCCAGGCCCCTAAGCCGAGGAGTAATACTTTGGGTTGAACTAAATTGACCGGGAGACCGGTAGGCTCCATAAAACCTGTACGTCACGCAACACCCTCAATCTTCTAGTATGCCTGATGGGTTTGATTTAACGGTAAATAAAGCGTTAAGATATCGCCCCAGCGATGGTCATGGCGGACGGTTAATTTTCCCCCAAGGGCATGAAAGAGGGTTTTTGTGACGGTTAAATTCAAACTGAGATGCCCCGTTTCCGGCTGCCACATCAGCAGTTTGCCTAGAGAAGCCAGGGTTTGACTCCGATGTTTTTCGCTCGAGCGCAGTTGCACTTTTAGTTGCGGGCCGGCGAGACTAAATCGCATTTGGAGGGTACTGAGGGGCGGGAGGGTTTGGCTAAAGTGTTCAACCAGGCCAGTTAGGACTTGATCGAGCAGATTTGGGTCACTGGTGACGGCGGGCAACTGGGGCGGGTAGTGCATCTCAAGGCTGAGGTGGCGGCGTTGGGCCTGTTTTTGCCAGCGGGGAATATTATCCTGCAATAATTCTTCTAGAGAGACTGAACAGAGGCCGGTTAGGGGTGGGAGATCAGGGCCGGCCATGACTTCAGCGGCATGGAAAATCAAGTTAAACCGATCCACCTGCTCATGGCATTCCTGGGCAATGGTTTGGAGCCGGCGGTGGACATCTACGGGTAAATCTGGACGTTTCAGGAGGAGTTGAATCAGGGTGTGAATTGTGGTTAGGGGGGTGCGGACCTCATGGGTCAGGGCTTGCCATAGCTCCAGATCAATCCAGTTGGATTCCGGTGGTGCCTCGGGTGGGTCAGTTGCCGCTGAACTAACAGGACTGGGGGGTGGAATCAGGGGAATTGGGGTTTGGGCGGGGGTGGCCGAGCGGATCAGGGCCTGGCTAAAACTAGTGACAAGACGATAATCCGGGGGGGCGGGGGGGTGGGCCAAGAGCCAATGATTCACCACAGGGACAAGCTCAGGGGTATGGCGTTGGACTCGCTGCTGAAGCTGTTGCCAGGCCTGGTGGATGTCCTTGGGATCAAAAGAAAAACTTAACCCAGACTCCGGGGCAAAACCTAAGAGGAGATTCCAGTCTGGACTCAAGAGTAAACAAAAGGGTTGAGTTGCCAGGGGATCACTGCCCCTCAGGGGAATTAGGGTTAGGGATTGCGGCTCTGGTGCTGCCATGACCGGGGGTAAGCAGGTTTGATGCCCAGTCACAGGACTAAAGATCCAGGATTTCAGGTGGGGATGTTGAAAAACTGGAGCTGGCCCTGTCAATAAAAACCCTTGGGAAACTGGCCAAGATAGAACCGTTAATTCCTCCAGGGCCTGGATTGCCGCTGACCATTGCCAAGTTAAGTCCTGCCCCAATGCAGCACTAAGGAAAGGAGAATTAAGGGAAGCAGCAGCAAGCCAATTCATTAGCGCAGGGCCTGGGTCTCTATCTTGACCATAGGGAATGAGATTAGGGTCTGACTAGGGTTAAAACCGTACCCCCGCCGATTTTCCCAGCACTAGGCTATTTGGCCGGAGCCTTGGGCCCCATGCCTGAACTATGGTCATTTCTGCCAAATCTGCCACAATTGAGACACTCAACCCTGCCACCCATAATAGTTTTAAGGACTTTGGCGTTTCATTCTGAAGCGAAATTGGCGATAGGACTTAATTTGGTCTAAGTTCCCAAGGAAAGCTGCTCATCAGCACCCGTAACGGTTCGCCGCCGCCGCCGTCTGCCCCCTGGCGCAACTACATCCAATGATTCGGATTCGGTATCCGTATTCGGAGATTCCGTCGTAGGTGAAATCGGAGCCGTATCCACAAGGGCATCTAACCCATGGGCTGGATTCGCCAACTTGTCCTCTAAGCTCTTGATACTGTCGAGTTCTAGCTCTTCCACTGGGCTGGGCTCTGTGTCTAATGATCCCGGTGCGCGGCGGCTACTAAATTCTTCCTTGGGGCTGAGGCTTGCTGCTCGACTGATCGCTGGGGGAAGAATAGGTTCCTGGCCTGGGTTAGCTACAGTGACCACTGTGCTGCGGGGCGACTTAACTTCTCCAGAGTACAGAACTAAGGGAGAAATCCCCATGAGGGCATAAACATCCTGCTCCACTGGGGTCATGGTCACATTGACAATTTCCGGAGGCTCAGCTGTGCGCGGGCGTGGGGTCGGCTTGCGACTGGGACGGCTACTGGGATCACTACGGGTTTCCGCCAGAACAATCCGCTCCGGGGCTGAACTACTGACATCATCACGGGATGCTTTGGGAACAGTAGCTGTCAAGCTGCCATTGGCTGGGGATTCGGGACGAGATCGCCGAGGCACTGTCCGCCCAGTGGTTGGAATCCCAGTATTCCCGAGGCCATTACCTAAACGCGGACGCGTTGGTCGCCGTCGCGAACCTGATACTTCCTGATATCCAGGATGATTCGCTAACTGTAAGTCCATCCGACCAGGCCCGCCAAATTCAGCCCGCGGCGAAGCATCTGAGGAACGAGCCCGTGTTTCAATCACCCGCGTCGGGATAATCCGTTCCACCATTTCCCCTGGACTCTCATCGGGATGGCCAGGCAGGTGGACAAGATGCCCCAGGCCTCCACAGGTACTACAGGGCCGTCCAAACAGTTCATAGATATTTTGTCCCTGGCGTTTTCGAGTTAGCTCTACTAGGCCAAGTTCTGACAGTTGAGCAATTTGGGGCCGGGCTTTATCGGCGCGCAGGGCTTTACTAAAATGCTCCAACAGCAACATTTGATCGCGGCGAGTGTCCATGTCAATGAAATCAACAATAATCACCCCTGCTAAATTCCGCAGTCGGAGTTGTCGGGCAATTTCTGTGGCTGCCTCACAATTCGTCCAAAGCACCGTTTCTCGGGCTGTTGCCGATTGCGTAAACGAGCCAGAGTTAACGTCAATTACCGTCAAAGCTTCAGTCGGCTCAATGATAATATAGCCCCCGGAAGGCAGATCAACTCTCGGTTTCAGTGCCTCTCGAATCGCCGCATTCACCCGGAAATAGTCGAGTACGGGAATTGATTCTTGATGCTGATCAATCAACACTCCCACCGGCAATTTATTTTCATTCCAGGCCATCAGGTTTTGTTTAACCCGTTTCACTCCGTCTGGTTCATCCACCACAATCCGGTTGACATCAGCACTATAGACATCCCGCAGCACCCGCTGAATAAAGTCATCATCTCGCCCAAGCAAAGCGGGGGCCCGCGTGGATTGGGCCTGTTGTTGGATCGTTTCCCATTGCCGTTGCAGGCTTTCCAGGTCTTCGAGAATCGCTTCTTCGGCAACTCCTTCCGCCTCTGTCCGAACCAATAGCCCCATCCCCGCCGGTTTAACTAGAATTGCCAACGCCCGCAAGCGATGCCGTTCCGATTCACTCATAATCCGGCGAGAGAGATTTACCCCGCGCCCAAAGGGCATTAAGACTAAATACCGTCCGGGCAAAGAAATATTTCCGGTCAACCGTGGCCCCTTATTCCCGGTTGGCTCCTTCATCACCTGTACCAGGACTTTTTGCTGCGGTGTTAAGAGTTCCGTAATCCCACCGGCCGAACGCCGTAACCGCAAAGGGCCAAGATCGGTGACATGGATAAAACCATTTTGGGTGGCATCTCCTAGGTTAATAAACGCCGCATCAATCCCGGGGAGGACATTTTCGACAATTCCGAGATAAACATCACTGATTTGATAACTACCAGATGCAACAATCAGCTCTTGAATCTGATCCTCTGAAAAAACCGCAGCCAGACGGTGCTGTTCGGCAATAATAATTTGTTTTGACATTAAAACTTCCTGAGAAATTGGGGAAGCAGGATGACTGGATTAGGGCATCGAAATTTCGGAAACGGTTCCCCAACGGAGCAAGAGGGGGAGAGTAGCAAGGGCAGTATCCAGGCCGTAAACGATGCCGAGATCAAGGTTGCTAGAGATCCTGTCTTAAATGGCTGTGTGACTCCGGGCAATCAATAAACTCTCTTAACGGGTGGTTGTGAAGCCAACCCCAAGCAACGCTTATGATTCTTTCCAGGGAGTCTTGAAAGTCGTCAATGGTGACAATAAAAAATTCACAGTCTTGCAGGGAGATGATCTTGCCTAAGCAAGTTTCACTCAGGCCCGAGGCAGACGTATGAGATGACCTCGTTAACCAAAATCTCTAAAAACCTGGAACGGGACTACATAAAATCCAGTTATCCCGATTGTCACAAATTATAGCGAGGAGAAGTTCCATTGACTAGGGGGGGTAAAAAATTCACACAGGGTATGTGCCAGTTTTCAAACCTGTTGGGACAGTTAGCCAGCTATTTAAATCGAGGGTAAAAATACTATATTTAAGCAATGTAAAATTTGCTAAATATTTTCGACCACATCAGGGTGGAGGAGCAGGAACGCATGGGTGTCACCATTAAGCAAGCCGTAGAAGTGGCCACTTATATTATTTCTAAGCGCTTCCAAGGCCAAAAACGCTTCCCCTTGACGTTGATGCTAGAGCCGCTGTTCCGCTGTAACTTGGCCTGTAGTGGTTGCGGCAAAATCCAGCATCCCAACGAAATTTTGCGTCAGCAACTATCTCCAGAAGCCTGTTTTCGTGCTGCTGAAGAATGTGGTGCCCCCATTGTGGCTATTCCCGGTGGTGAGCCGCTGCTGCACCCGCAAATTGATCAAATCGTGGCTGGCCTGGTGGCGCGGCGGAAATTTGTCTATCTTTGTAGCAATGGCATTCTTTTAGAAAAAAACCTGCATCGCTTTCAACCCTCTCCCTACTTGACCTTCAGTATTCATTTGGACGGCTTGCAGGAGTGGCATGACAAATGTGTGGATCGCGAGGGCGTTTTTGAGACAGCCGTTAACGCCATCAAAGCAGCTAAAGCTAAAGGCTTCCGGGTCACAACCAACACCACCATCTTTGAAGGGGCAAACGTCAAAGAGATGCAGGAGTTTTTTGATTTTGTCTCCAGTTTAGGTGTAGATGGGATGATGATCTCCCCTGGCTATGCCTACGAGTGGGCCCCAGATCAAGAACATTTCCTCAAACGGGAGCAAACCAAGCAACTGTTCCGGGAAATCCTTGCTCCCCTCTATTCCGGTCAGAAAAAGTGGAATTTTAACCACAACCCCCTCTTCCTTGATTTCTTAATCGGTGAAAAAGACTACGAATGTACCCCTTGGGGAATGCCCAGCTACAGCGTTTTGGGTTGGCAGAAACCTTGCTATTTGCTCAATGAAGGGCACTATAAAACCTATAAAGAGCTGATTGAACAAACCAACTGGGATAACTATGGCCGAGCCAGCGGCAATCCCAAGTGTAAAGACTGCATGGTTCACTGTGGCTATGAACCCACTGCGGCTTTAGATGCTTTCAATCCGTCGAATATGGCTCGCGCTGCTGGCAGTCTCTTGGGCTAAAATCTGACCAAACTCAGTAAGTTTCCTTTACACTATTGATTACGCAAATGTCTTTCCCTAGAGTCCTTGAGGCTACTGGGGATTTTTACTTTTTATCTCTTTTTGCCCACTCAGTTCCTTCTGCTATGTTCAAAGGTGTCAAGATTTTTATCAAATAGAGATAAAAAAATGGGTTATGCTTGCCTTTTTTGAACTTGATACTGAAAAATCACTTTAATCTCGGACAAATCTTGAGGGTTTTAAAACCTGGGACTGAGCGGCTCAAAGCCATCTTTGCCCAAACTTATCTGATACAGTCATTTCTGCCACAACTGAGACACTCAACCCTGCAACCCGTCACAGTTTCCCGAATCTTTGTGTTTTATGCCTCAGCGAAATAACTATACCTCTCAGAACCTCTCAGATTCTCCAGGCCAGGCCATAGCGTTCATGCCCGGCTAAATCCGCAATAATTTGCATGGGTTGAAAGGCCTGGGTTTGCTCGAGTAATCCTTGAGCTGCTCCTCCCTGCCCACTCATGATTTCAACAATTAATAATCCATTAGAGACTAAAAAATTGGGAGCAGCCTCAATGATTTGGCGGAGATCGGCCAGGCCATCAGGACCACTACTGAGAGCTAAATGAGGTTCATGGGCCTGGACTTCCGGCTGGAGTTGCTCAATTAAATGGGTAGGAATATAGGGGGGGTTGGCCAGTACCCCGGTGACTTTGCCCTGAAGATGCGCGAGTGGCTGCCACCAGGCCCCGGCTAGCACTTGAATCCGATGCTCCAGTTGATGAGCCTTGATGTTTGCTTGAGCGACTCCTAATGCCTCTGGACTGATATCAACAGCCACAATCTGGGCTTGCGGAAATTCTTGGGCTAACCCGATCGCGATCGCCCCGGAGCCGGTGCCTAAATCAACCCAAATCCCAGATTTTTGCGACTCCCTAGCGGTGTCTCTGGCCAAGTCAATCAAATACTCGGTTTCGGGGCGGGGGATGAGGACAGATGGAGTGACTTGCAATTTCAGCTCACGCCAATATCCATAGCCGAGGAGGTATTGCAGGGGAATCAAGGCCTGCCAGCGTTGTTGCCAGAGTCTGCTTAACTGCGCCAGGGATAGTTGGCTTTTAATCGGTGTATTACCCCAGGCCCCAAGTTTTAAGCTGAGGAGATCAATTTCTGTCACTTCCCGGAGTAAATAGTTCAGTTCGGTCCGTCCCTCCTGCTGGCGTTCCTGGGGAATTTCCCGCTGTGCCCACGCATACCAGGCCTGGAGTTGTGCGGAAGTGATCTCAACGGTCATCGTCACCCAATTTCCCTGTCAAGATTGTCACTAAAGTCCTGTATGCTCTATATCTGGCACGATTAATCAGACCTCTGCCACACAACTGAGTTAACTCACCTCAATAAAGATTGACCTTAAGCCCCGCTCAACTTCTTCAGCCTACTGGGATTTGCGAACTCCATGTCCATCCGAAATATACAACGCCGTACCAAAATTGTTGCCACCGTTGGCCCCGCTGTCAGTAGTCCGGAAATGTTACGGGCCATTATCGAAGCCGGGGCGACAACGCTACGTCTCAACTTTTCCCACGGCACCCACGATGACCATCAACGCAGTATTCGTTTGATTCGGCAAATTTCCTATGAACTCAATCAACCCGTGGGGATTCTCCAGGACTTACAGGGACCCAAAATTCGTCTAGGCAAGTTTGAAGAAGGCAAAATCACCGTCCGGCCTGGGGATAAATTTACGTTGACGAGCCGGATTCTCCTTGGCAATGAGACAATCAGCACGATCACCTATCCGCCCTTGGCCAAAGAAGTCCCTCCCGGAGCCACGATTCTCTTAGATGATGGCCGGGTCGAAATGGTGGTTGAAAACATTGACAAGATCAAAGAGGAACTCTACTGCCGCGTGATCGTGGGTGGTCAGCTTTCTAATGCTAAGGGAGTTAATTTTCCGGGGGTGTATTTATCCATCAAAGCCCTGACGGAAAAGGATCGGGATGACCTGCTCTTTGGTCTCAATCAGGGGGTGGATTGGATTGCTCTCAGTTTTGTCCGCAATCCCCAGGATATGTTGGAGATTAAAGAACTCATCTCTGCCGCTGGGAAATCTGTCCCCGTGATTGCCAAGATTGAAAAACACGAAGCGATTGAGCAAATGGAGGCGGTGCTCTCGGTCTGTGATGGCGTAATGGTGGCCCGTGGTGATTTGGGGGTGGAACTGCCCGCCGAAGATGTGCCAATTTTACAAAAACGCCTGATTGCTGCGGCCAACCGCTTGGGAATTCCAGTGATTACGGCGACCCAAATGCTCGATAGTATGGTCAATTCGCCTCGCCCCACCCGCGCTGAAATTTCTGATGTGGCCAATGCCATTCTGGATGGAACCGATGCGGTGATGCTTTCCAATGAGACGGCGATGGGACAATATCCTGTGGAAGCGGTGGCAACCATGGCCCGGATTGCGATGCGGATGGATGCCCAGGCCCAGTTACACCGATCGCCTCCTAATGCCGGGCCAGGCCAGTCCATTCCCAATGCCATTAGCCAAGCGGTCGGACAGGTGGCGGCCCAACTGAAAGCGAAAGCAATTATTACCCAAACCAAAACGGGGGCGACGGCTCGTAACGTCTCTAAATTCCGTCCCCAAATCCCGATCTTGGCCGCAACCCCACAACTGGATATTGCCCGCCGTCTGCAATTGGTTTGGGGCGTTGAACCGCTGTTGACCTTGGAACAGGCCTCGATTCGGCAATCCTTTCAAGTAGCAATTAATACGGCCCAGGAGCGGGGGTTGCTGGCTGAGCGGGACTTAGTGGTGATGACCGCTGGGACGTTGCAAGGGGTATCTGGCTCCACAGACATGATCAAAGTGGAAATTGTCACCTCAATTATGGGCCGCGGGGCCGGAATTGGCCATGGTTCTGTCAGTGGGCCAGCGCGGGTGATTCCCGATGGTGGGCGAGTGATGTCCTTTAACCCCGGTGAAATTCTCGTGGCGGCCCGCACCAATGCGGACTATGTGGAAGTTATTCGGAAGGCAGCCGGGATCATCACCGAGGAAGAAAGTTTGACCAGCCATGCAGCCGTCTTGGGACTCCGGTTGGGGATTCCGGTGATTGTCGGGGTGAAAAATGCCACCACTATTATTCGAGAAGGAACAATCTTAACCCTGGATGTGCAGCGGGGCCTGGTTTACTCCGGTTCTGTTGAGACAATGCGCCATCAACTGGTCTAGACGGGGCATAAGCTCTGAAAAACCATCGTTATTTCTGCCAAAACAGAGACACGCAAACCGACTACCCATAATGGTTTCAAGGATTTTTGTGTTTTATTCCTCAGCGAAATGATCATTGCAGCCAATAAACTGAAGCTTGGCAGTTCCTCCGGTTGATGTCCCGATTTCGTGGTAAGGGGAAGCGGCTGGCATGGCTTGATAAACCAGGCCTATTCCAAAATGATCACTGTCTATGATTGATTGCGGCTCGCGGGACTTTCAGTTAACCTAGTAGCGATTCGATTGTGCAGTAACTCATCTAGTGAAGATTTAACTATTAAGAAGCATTAATAAATCTACTATGACAGTGAGGATGATCCAAGATGTTTGATCAGGGGCCTGGGGGAATGAATTCAGAGCAAGTTCGGGATTACCAAGTTAATGTTGGCTTATTCATCAATGAAGGCTGGCGGATTGTGACTCAAAATATTGGTGGGTTCATCGGTTTTTTTGTCATTAGTACGATCCATTAGTATTGTCCTCAGTAACATTCCTGGGGGTGCATTAATTAATGGTTTTGTCGCCAGTATTTTAGTGGCAGGTAACTACATTGTTGGCTTTAAGATTTTGCGGGGCCAACCGGCTACCTTTGGTGACTTTTTTGGGGGATTTCAAGGGAATCGCTTTTTACCAATTTTGCTCACTAGTTTAGTCAGCGGTCTAATTTCTGGCATATTTTCATTTATCGGAATTTTCCTGATGATGATTGGATTCTTGCCTGGTTTCCAAGGGTTGCTAGAACGAATTCAAATGGAGGCGGCTGAACCAGATCCGGATTTAGATCAAATGATTGATTTGCTCCAGCGCTTACCGGAAATTCCTGAGGGCCTGGCTTTTATTTTGATTGTGATTGGAATTCTCTTTTTTATTCCGGCGATTTACTTTGGTATTTCCTATACCTTTGCTGTACCTCTTGTCGTTGAGCGTCGTTGGGAATTTTGGACTGCCATGGAACATAGCCGTAAAGTGGTTGCTCGCCATTGGTTTGGCATTTTCTGGTTATTACTTGTTGTGGGAATTATCAACTTTGTTGGGCTGTGTCTATGTGGTTTGGGCTTATTAGTCACAGTTCCCCTGACCTACGGTGTCATTGTGGCAGCTTATAACAATATTTTTGGACTGGCTGATCAGCCTTCTTAGAAAATGCAAGTTTGTTCCCAAGCCATTGTGTTCCCTTACCCAACTAGCCAGCCCAGGCCAACCGACAACAGCAAAGCGACTCCCAGGCCCAGCCGATACCAAACAAAAATCCAGGTCGAGCGGTTCTGCAAATATTTGAGCAGCCAGGCAATGGATAGGTAGGAAAAAATAAAGGAAGAGGCAATCCCAATCAATAACGGCATAATCATCCCAGTTTCCGCAAGTACATCCTTGGCCTGGGCCAGAGTCGCAATCGTCAGTGTCGGAATGCCCAATAGGAAGGAAAAGCGAGCGGCCGTATCCCGTTTTAAGCCCAAAAACAACGCCGTGGTCAGAGTTGAACCCGAGCGAGAGGCCCCAGGGAGCAAGGCAATGGTTTGTCCCAGGCCAACGAGGATGCCATCTTGCGTCGTTAGTTGTTGAAAGTCTCGTTTGCGCTGCCCAACTTTTTCCGCCAGACCCAGTAACAGGCCCATAACCACGGCCATGACTGCGATCAACACCGCGGAATCGAGTTCAACATCCATCACCTTGAGAAGAAAGCCCACCACTAAGGCCGGAATTGTCCCGATCCCAATCCCCACCAGGATTTTCCACTCTTCAAGCTGCCAATTTTTTTGTTGCCAGGCCTGCCACGCCCCCTTGAGAATTTGGCGAATATCCCCCCAAAAATAGCCAAACACGGCAATCACGCTGCCAAACTGAATTGCATCCAGAGCCGCCTTATTCCAAACCGTTTTCCAACCCAAAATATCCGTAAAAATAATCAGGTGGGCAGTGCTGCTAATCGGTAAAAATTCCGTAATTCCCTGAACTAACCCTAAAATAATGGCCTGGAACCAACTTAAATCTGGCATTAAGACACTCCTGAACAACAGCCTGCACGCCGTCACCCCATCCTATAGCTTTGTCCTGAGCAATCGACACATCCTGGCCGGTTTAACCCCGAGAGCAGAGGGATTCCCCCCTCCGGCCAAAAGTCGCTGATCCGCGTCTGAAATCTTGACATCCTCCTGTCTACCCCCAGATCCATTTGAACTAGCGAATGTTCCCCCCTATACTCAGTAAGGTGATCCCAGGCCTGGGGGCAGATTTATCAATTTTCTTCAGGATTGGGACCAAAAAATTACTTAAGATAAAACACATCTATTGAGTCAGTTTGTTTAAGTCTAGTCTGGGAGAACCTTGCGTCAATGTTTAACTCCAGTGCGGTCAGTGGAAATACAGGCTTCGGCAATCGGGTATTTCGCTATGAAGTGGTCGGACTCCGCCAAAGCAGTGAAAGTGATAGATCTGATACTCCCATTCGGCGCAGTGGCAGTGTCTTTTTTAATGTTCCCTATTCCCGGATGAATCAGTTCATGCAGGAAATCTCCCGCTTGGGGGGCAAAATTGTCAGCATTCTCCCGATTACGGCTGAAACTGCGGCCCTCGCCAGCATTTCCACATCGACTGCCTCTGAGACAACCCCAGAACCAGCAACCGCTCCGAAGTCAAAAAAAGCTGATATTCCGGTCAACACCTATCGCCCCAACAACCCCCTCATCAGCAAAGTCATCTCCAGCGAAGAACTGGTTCGGGAAGGTGGCGAAGGCACGGTGAAGCACGTTGTCTTTGATCTTGAAGGCAGTGATCTCACCTACTTAGAAGGTCAGAGTATTGGGATTATTCCGGCCGGTACTGATGATAAAGGTAAACCCCATAAACTCCGCCTCTACTCCATTGCCTCAACGCGTCACGGGGATCGGGTGGATGACAAAACCATCTCTCTTTGTGTGCGGCAGTTGGAATATAAAAATAAAGAAACGGGCGAGACAGTCTATGGGGTCTGTTCTTCCTATTTAAACAAAGTCCAACCGGGCGATGAGGTGAAGATTACCGGGCCTGTGGGTAAAGAAATGCTTCTCCCCGATGATCCCACCGCAAATATCATCATGTTGGGCACTGGGACTGGGATTGCGCCGTTTCGGGCTTTCCTCTGGCGGATGTTCAAGGAAAATAACCCAGATTATCCCTTCAAAGGCCTGGCCTGGTTATTCTTTGGTGTTGCCTATACTCCCAACATTCTCTATAAAGAAGAACTGGAAGATATTCAAGCCAGGTATCCTGACAACTTCCGCCTCACCTATGCCATCAGCCGGGAGCAGAAAACTGCCGAGGGGGGCAAAATGTACATCCAAGGCCGGATTGCCGAGCATGCTGATGAGCTTTGGGGGTTAATCCAGCAAAAAAACACCCATGTCTATATGTGTGGTCTGAAAGGGATGGAACCCGGCATTGATGAAGCCATGACCCAGGCCGCAGCCAAAAACGGGGTGGATTGGACCGAATTCCTCAAAGGTACGCTCAAAAAAGAAGGCCGTTGGCACGTGGAAACCTACTAGTAGTGCCGATATCCCTGTGGGGTTCTAAATCAGGATCATTGAACGGAAAATTGAGCGGGGAAGTCTGAAGGCGACACAGTCAAGGAACTCCCTGCTATTTTTTTGAGGATTTATTGAGGACGTTTACGGAAATGCAACTTACCCCCCTATCAACCGCCAAACTGACTCATTTACGCCTAAGATAGAGCGATATTAGGAGGGTGTTTATCTTGACAGTGAGACAAATTTACGTTTAAGTAACGGTGAACTTGTACAAGTTTCAAGAGAACTCAACCAGCCCAAGCAGCAGTGATGGTGGACAGGAGTAAGGAAAACTTCGTGGAAAACGCAGCCAAAATCAAGGTCATTGGAGTCGGTGGTGGTGGTGGCAATGCCGTCAACCGGATGATTAGCAGCCAAGTCACTGGTGTTGAGTTTTGGTCCGTTAATACGGATTCCCAGGCCCTGTCTCAATCCTATGCTCATCAATGTCTGCAACTGGGACAAAAACTGACGCGGGGCCTGGGGGCGGGGGGTAATCCTTCCATTGGGCAAAAAGCAGCCGAAGAATCTCGGGAAGACTTAGCCAGCGCCCTTAAAGATGCGGATTTAATTTTTATCACCTGTGGCATGGGCGGCGGGACTGGCACCGGGGCGGCTCCAGTGGTGGCAGAAGTGGCCAAAGAGCAGGGAGCTTTAACAGTTGCTGTAGTTACTCGTCCATTTACCTTTGAAGGTCGCCGCCGTGGTCAACAGGCCGAAGAAGGGATTGAAGCCCTCCAAAGCCGGGTGGATACCTTAATTGTGATTCCCAACGATAAAATTCTTGCCGTCATTTCCGAGCAAACTACCGTTCAAGAAGCCTTTCAAGTTGCAGATGATGTGCTGCGGCAAGGGGTACAGGGCATATCCGATATTATTAACCTGCCTGGCCTGATCAATGTAGATTTTGCTGATGTCCGAGCCGTCATGGCCGATGCCGGGTCAGCGATGATGGGGATTGGTGTGGCCTCTGGAAAATCTCGGGCCCGGGAAGCAGCAATTACGGCGATCTCCTCCCCCTTGTTGGAATCCTCTATCGAAGGGGCCAAAGGAATTGTCCTCAATGTCCGGGGAGGAGCCGACCTAACCCTGCATGAAGTCAATGCTGCCGCTGAAGTAATTTACGATGTTGTGGACGTGGATGCCAACATTATCTTTGGGGCAGTGGTAGATGAGTCGCTGCAAGGAGAAGTCAAAGTAACAGTAATTGCCACCGGATTCTCTGGAGAAGTTGAGGCCAAAGCCCCGAATAGAGCCAAGACTCGCCCGGTAGCTGCCACGATTACACCCAATGCTACTGCACCAAATTCCAGCCCAGGCCCAGAGTCGGGTAAAGGAAAACTAGATATTCCAGATTTTTTGCAAAAGCGACGGCCCCAGGTCTGAGGCCAAAATCCAGTAATCTGGGAAATAGCGTGGTTTTCTGCTTAGTTTTTTCTCTATCCATCCTCACCTGAGTGGGTCATACCGCCCATGCCTCTCTCCACGTCTGTGTTGCAGGAACTTCTCCAGGCCCAGCCCCACCTGCGGCCCCAGATGTATTTCAAATCCTCGCTCACGGCCCTCTCCCATGCAATGGAGGATCAGGTTTTAGCCGGACAGGATGCGCCGGTGATTATTGCCAGTTTTCAACGGGAACGATTCTATCGCCAAGAAGCCCACCGCTATCTCCGGATTGCCCAGAAATCGGATCAGGTGTATGTGCTGGCGGCCCCGGAAACGGAATTTAGCAACTGTTCCGAGCACTACGAAACCGTGGCCTTTGATCCCGCCGATGCCCTCAGCCAGGAATGGCATTTGATTGCTTTAGGTCAGGATTATGCGGCTTGTCTCATCTGTCGGGAAATTCCCCTTTCCCCCCAGGCCCAGGCCGATGCCCAGCAATTGCACCTAGACCAGGCCCGCCGCTTTGAAGGGATTTGGACGTTTGAGCGGAAAACAACCGCCGTCGCCGCCGAAATTCTCTTAACCCGGATTCAGCACTATTGCCCCCATCTAAAAAAGAAACTCAAGCAAGGGTTAAACCGAGTTGCGGAAAACCTGACTCTAGGCAGTAATGCCACTGACCCCGCCCCTTTTGCGGATCGCCTTGTCACCTATCTCCAGGCCGGGCAGTACAAGCAAAACAAAGCCTATCGCCAGATTGCGATTCAAGAACGGAAAGAACGGCTGATTAACTCGATTACGGCGGCAATTCGTTGTTCCCTCGATCCAGAGCAGATTTTGGGGGTGGCAGTGACGGAATTGGGCCAGGCCGTGGGTTGTCAACGTTGCTTAATTTACCGCTGCAAAGCTAGTGATCTCCAGGCCCGACTCCAGCATGAGTTTGTCCTGACCGGGGTCAATTCCTTACAAAAACATACCTGGCCGCTCCACACAAATCCGCTGTTTCAACAACTAGTAACTGGCCAACGCCCGATTGTCGTTGAGGATGCCTTAGTTAATCCTGATATTGAAAAAACGCCAACCTACCGCGATCTCCTCCACCAACATCAGATTCACTCCCTCCTCCTTGCTCCTGTGCTCTATCAAGGCCGGCTTTTAGGTGTGGTGGAATTGCATCGCGACCAAGCTGGGGCCTGGGGAGAAACCAACGTGGATCTGGTGGAAGCCATTGCCACTCAAGTCGGGGTAGCCCTGATCCAGGCCGAGTCCTATGCTGACTTAGAAGACCTCAATAACCAACTGGAAGCCCTAGATCGCACCCGCAGTAATTTAATTGCCATTACCGGCCATGAACTCCGCACGCCTCTCTCCACAATTCAAGTCTGTTTAGAAAGCTTGGCCAGCGAACCAGATATGCCCCTGGAATTGCGCCAAGTCATGCTCTCCACTGCCCTGAATGATGGGGAACGGATGCGGAAGTTAATCCAGGATTTTCTCACCCTCTCCCAACTGGAAAGTGGCCGCGTTCAATGGCATCCTGAACCGATCCCAATGCAGGAAATTGTCGATTTGGCCCTAACTAGTCTTCGCACCCCCAAAGAAGAACTGCCCCAGATTACCGCCGTCTTGCCCGAGGAGTTGCCCCTGGTGCGCGCTGATGGAGAATGGCTAGTGGAAGTTCTCTCGAAGCTGCTGGATAATGCCTGTAAGTTTACGGAACAGTCTGGCGAGATTCGGATTGCAGCGAAACCCCAGGCCAGCGGCATGTTAGAAATTACGGTGACAGATACCGGGCGGGGGATTGAACCGGATCGCTTAGAGGCGGTCTTTGATCGCTTTTATCAGGAAGAAGGAGCTTTGCGGCGGTCGGCGGGAGGTACGGGGTTAGGCTTAGCCATCTGTCGGCAAGTGATTACAAATTTAGGCGGAACCATTTGGGCCGAGTCAGCGGGGCGAGATCAGGGCAGTACCTTCCATTTCACGATTCCGATTGCCGAATTGCCGGGCGGCACTGGTTGAGGCTAAGTCAAATGATTCAACAAACCAGCTAAATCTTGGATTAAGCCCCTTCCCCCTTCCCCCATGGCCTACGACAACCTCTGTAAATCCCTGGTAGAAAGCAACCCCAGGCCCTTTGTCACTTGGCTATTAGGCGATCCGGTTCCTGAGATTAATATTCTTAAAACCGAACTTTCTGTGGAGCCAATCCGGGCTGATTTTGTCAGTTTTTTAGACGTGGGCAATCAGATCCTGCATCTGGAATTTCAGACCCAGGCCGACCCTGAGATGCCCCTGAGAATGCTCGATTACTACACCAGGCTCTATCGCCAATATCGCCGGCCCGTCAGACAAATTGTTTTATTTCTCAGAGAAACGAACTCAACGGCCGTCCAAGTGGATTACTTTCAAACCTCCAGCACCCGACATCGCTATCAAGTTATCCGGTTATGGGACGTGCCAGCCGAGGAACTTTTAGTATTTCCAACCCTCTGGCCCCTGGCAATTCTGGCAAAAACTGCAAACTCAGAAACTTTACTCACGGAAGTTGCCCAAAGACTAGAGAACTTAGAGAATCGAGGAGAACGCATCAGCTTGACGACTTATACCTTTCTGCTGGGTGGGCTAAAGTTTAGGGAGGAGATCCTAGAGCAGCTCTTACGGGAGGAAATCATGCAGGAGTCTGTCACCTATCGAAAGCTCGTAGAAACCAGTGAGCAGCGGGGGCGGCAAGAAGGGCGACAAGAAGGCGAAGTTTTGCTAACCCTGCGGCTGCTTCAGCACAAATTTGGTTCCCTGTCAGATGATCTCAATCAGAAGATTCGTAAGCTGTCTATTCCCCAACTTGAGAGTCTCGCTGAAGCGATGCTTGACTTTCAAACCCCCTCGGACTTGACGACTTGGCTAGAACAACACTCAAACTAAATCCAACAACCGGATTTGGTAACATTCCCAACCGAGGTTAATTATAGTCATTTCTGCCAAAATCGAGACACGCAAACCGACTACCCATAATGGTTTCAAGGATTTTTGTGTTTATTTCTCAGAGCAATGACCATACCTTGTAGATTCCGGCAAGACCTGGCAATCTGATAACTGTCCCTCCACGTTCCTGAGCAAGCATACCCATGGTTGAGCCTGAATTAACCCCAGATATCCCCCCTGAAACTCCTGCCAGCCCAACCGAAGACCCCACTGCTGCTGCCCGTCAACTCTTGGGGATGAAAGGGGCCCAGGCCGGGGAAACCAATATCTGGAAAATTCGCCTGCAACTGATGAAACCAATTACCTGGATTCCGCTCATCTGGGGCGTGGTCTGTGGGGCGGCCTCATCTGGTGGGTTTACCTGGAGCTTAGAGGATGTTCTAAAGGCGGCCACCTGTATGTTGCTCTCGGGGCCGTTGATGACTGGCTACACCCAAACCCTGAATGACTATTACGACCGGGAGATTGATGCCATTAACGAACCCTACCGGCCGATTCCCTCGGGGGCGATTTCGATTGGACAGGCCAAGGCGCAGATTTTAATTTTGCTATTTGCTGGCCTGGGCTTGGCGGTGTTGCTAGATCTGTGGGCCGGACATCCGAATTTCCCCGTCACCGTAACTGCGCTCTGGGGGGGATTTTTAGCCTTTATTTATTCCGCCCCGCCCTTAAAACTCAAGAAAAATGGTTGGTTGGGGAATTATGCCCTCGGGGCGAGTTATATTGCCTTACCTTGGTGGGCCGGTCATGCCTTGTTTGGCGAGTTAAATCTGACGATCATTATCCTGACTTTGATTTACAGTATGGCGGGCCTGGGGATTGCGATTGTCAATGACTTCAAGAGTGTGGAAGGGGATCAAAAGCTGGGCCTGGCTTCCTTACCCGTCATGTTTGGCGTGGGGACAGCGGCCTGGATTTGTGTGCTGATGATTGATATTTTCCAGGCCGGGATTGCCGGATATTTAATCAGCATTGAGCAAAACCTCTACGCCGTGATTTTAATTCTCTTGATCATTCCCCAGATCACATTTCAGGATATGTATTTTCTCCGGGATCCCCTCAATAATGATGTCAAGTACCAGGCCAGTGCCCAACCCTTTTTAGTTCTGGGGATGCTCGTTGTTGGCTTAGCCTTGGGGCATCAATAGGTTAGGGAATGGCTACAGTTTCTAAAAGCTCCTGAATCAAGGCCTGGTTGTTGCGGCCACCTGTGGTAATTAAGCGATGACTAAGGACGTGGGGGGCCAAGTATTTGACATCATCGGGAAGGGCATAGTCTCGACCATCTAGATAGGCCAGGGCCTGGGCAGTTCGATAGAGCATGACACTGCCTCGCGGACTCACCCCCAAGGTAATCACATCCATGGCGCGAGTGGCGCGTACCAGGCCCAAAATGTATTTTTGCAGCGGGTCTTCGACACGAACATTGACGACTTGGCGGCGTAATTCTTGAATATCCTCAAGAGATAAACATGGCTCTAATTTTGAGACCGATTCTCCGGATCGCAGGCGTTGGAGCATTTGGAGTTCTTCCGATTCGTCTGGATATCCCAAACTCAAGGCCAAAGCAAACCGATCCAATTGGGCTTCCGGTAAGGGAAACGTGCCTTGATATTCCACCGGGTTCTGAGTGGCGATGACAAAAAAGGGCTGCGGTAAATCATGGGTGACCCCATCAATCGTGGCCTGGGTCTCTTCCATCACTTCGAGTAGGGCGGATTGAGTGCGGGGGGTGGCCCGATTGACCTCATCGACTAAGAGGATGTTGGTAAAGACAGGGCCGGGGCGAAATTCAAAGCTGGCGGTTTGGGGATTCCAGATATTCGTACCCGTTAAATCGGTGGGTAACAGGTCGGGAGTGCATTGAATCCGGTGAAATTGACCCGCAATCGAACGCGCTAGGGACTTGGCCAAGAGAGTTTTGCCGACACCGGGAACATCTTCCAATAGGACATGGCCATGGGAGAGAATCGCCACCATCACCAGCCGAATCGCATCCTGTTTGCCGACCATGACTTGATTCAGGTTGTTCAGGAGCCGACTGAGGGGTTCACGCATAGAAATATTTTGGAATTGAGGATTAGGAGCAGGCATGGACTTGGGTTGGCCAGTGCTTGCAGTCTTTCATAAAGTTAACCCCCAGGCCGGGGAGAGTGCCCACTCATTCCTAACATCAAAATCTAGCGGCTACAACACTTAGCCGAAACTTTTGTGGTTTAGTTGCTCGGATTTGGCCGGAAAAAGACGCCAATCCCATTACTGACCCGCGTCGTTGTCACCGAATGCCGATCGAGTAGCCGCCCGCCTAAATAAAGATTTGAGGAACTACCACCATCTAAATTCAGGGCCTGGGTTGCGCCAAGTCGTTGAAGAATTTGAGCCCATTCTGATAAGGTCGGGCCGGAGCCACCAAGACGATTATGGGTAGTCACCAAGCGAATTTTGCCATCGGGCATTTGGATCATCGCGCTCCGAGGTGCAGAGCTAGCATCCAGGCCCCGCCCAAACTGTTCAATCGCCGCATCTAAAACAATCCGCCCCTGATCAATCAGCAATGGCCCAGCCCCAATGATGTTGGGATAGGCATCAAATTCACTTGGGAGTGGTGTGGATTGTAACTGTACCCCCAGGCCAGGTGTGAGATTTGCTGGAACGGTTGCCCCCCCCCGCCACACTAGAAGATAACCATCCGTGGGAATGATCCAGGCCTGGCCTCCCGCGGCTTGCCGACTCGTAATTCGGTTATTTTCGACAACAAAGAGGGTCTCATTGCTGGTTTGAGCCGTATAGCGAGGCCCCCATGCCGGAGTGTACAAGGCCAGGCCGGGCTGAAGAAAACCACTGTTGAGATCCGTCAGATTAAAGCGGGCCCCAGAATCGGTAACTAGAGTTTGTCGGAGAGCCAAACGACCCACCCGAATTTGTCCCTGTGCATTCCATCCCAGCGCGCCCCGGTTCAAAATCGGCCCCGAAATCCACTGTCCCTGACTCCGAATCGCCCCTAAGGGCATTTGCTTATCTCGGTTAAAAAATCCGGCATTGATCGCCCCAGCGGCCTGCCAGCGTTGGGCCATTTCTGAAAGGGGTAAAATCCCGATGACGGTGTTTGGGCTAGGCCAAATGGGCAAGAGGGCAATACTGGGCTGCTTCGGGTCAATCACCAGGGAACTCAAGGGAAATTGCCGCGCTCCCAAAGCAACGGTTTCTTCCTGCCAGGCCAAGCCAGGGGCCCATTGAATCGTCCGAGTTGGTGGGGCATCATTGCGAAAATCGACGACAATTCGGGGTGGATCCACCAGCATCGAAACCTGGGGTCGAGTGGTGCCGCCCAGGCTGGTTTCAAAAATCGAGCGATTGGCCGCTGTCGTGACTTTGATATCTGGGATGGTTTCAGTGATTTGATTGCCCGCTTCAACTGTTAAGGCAAATTCCCGTGGGGTCTGACCCGTGCGGCTGTTGGTGAGCTTATTAATTTGCCAAGGAGTCGGCCGGTCGAGATCAATCACCCAACGCGTTCCCCAGGGTTGCTGGCCTTGGCGGAGATTGAGAATCCGAGCCGGGGGCATGGTAATTCGGAGCGTTTCCCCTTGGGGTTGAACTTGCCAGGCCTGTTGTTGGGCAATAGTTGAAATATCCAAATAGCGATACATCCCATTCGGACTCCACTGGGCCGAGAGGTTGAGAGGATTAGCGGCAAACCATTCCACTGGCTGAGTCTGAGGATTGGGATTGCTGAGCAAATTAAAGCCAAAGCGAGTCGAGAGGCCGCCATCACTAATCCCCAGGGTGGGTTGACCTTGGCCATTGGGTTGTTGCGTCCAGGCCATGACAAAATCGCGCCCATTCAGATTGACTTTTGTGCCCTGAGGGCTGGGGCTGAATTGAGCCAAACCATACCCCGACATTGTCCCCAGGCCAATCACCACTACCCCGATTCCTGTTAACATTCCGGGCCCAAAGGGTTTGGTCAACATACACCGCCTCCAACAGTCTTTAACGCATCTTAACGGGGAGATACACACCCTGATACGATAATTCCAGACGTAGGATGGGACAAAAAAGTCGCTATGGCAAACCTTAAATCAATTCGGGATCGGATTCAGTCGGTTAGAAATACGCGCAAAATCACAGAAGCCATGCGCTTGGTAGCCGCCGCTAAGGTTCGTCGCGCCCAGGAACAAGTCACCGCCACCCGCCCCTTTGCTGACCGTTTAGCACTTGTTCTGCATGGATTACAGGCCCGGTTAAAATTTGAAGATGCCAATTTGCCTCTGTTAGCTCAACGTCCGGTCAAAAAAGTCGCCATTTTAGTGATTACCGGAGATCGGGGTCTCTGTGGGGCTTATAACTCCAGTGTGATTCGGCGGGCAGAGGATCGGATTAAGGAGATTCAAGCAGAGGGCTTAGAGTACACCTTGGTGATTGTTGGCCGGAAAGCGGCTCAATATTTCCAACGCCGGGAGCGGCCGATTGATGCCGTGTTTACGGGCCTCGAGCAAATTCCCTCCGCTACCGAAGCGATGCAGATTGCCAATGAACTCCTCTCCCTCTTCCTATCGGAAACGGTGGATCGGGTCGAGTTGATTTACACCAAGTTTGTCTCTCTAATTAGTTCCCGTCCGGTGATCCAAACCCTCCTACCGCTTGACCCACAAGGCCTGGAAGCTGAAGACGATGAAATTTTCCGGTTGACCAGCCGCAACAGTAACTTTGAAGTGAGTCGGGAAAAAGTCGCCTTACCCACCAGTCCCCTCGCCGCGGACATGATTTTTGAGCAAGACCCCGTACAAATTTTGGATGCTCTCTTGCCGCTGTATTTGAATAACCAACTGTTGCGCTCGATGCAAGAAGCTGCGGCCTCGGAATTGGCGGCCCGGATGACAGCCATGAGTAATGCCAGTGAAAACGCCACGACCTTGGTGGGAACCTTAACCCGTTCTTACAATAAAGCTCGGCAAGCCGCGATTACTCAAGAAATTCTGGAAGTGGTGGCTGGGGCTGAACTCCTGCGCTAGAGCTGAGTGCCGATAATTCCTGTTATGCTCTGAAGCATCCTCTGTTTGGGATGTAAATCCTAGAGACTTTTTCTCTCAATCTGGAAACGTTTGCCACCCTCAACCTCAACTGGTTTTAGTCAGACCCCAATTCTGGTTACTGGAGTTAGCTTAGTTTCAGCTTTGGGGGAGAGTTCTACGTCTTCCTGGCAAAATTTGTGCGCTGGCCAGACAGGGATTAAAACTCAACAACCCTATCCCGAACTAAACTCTTACCCGTTAGCTCTAATTGGCGAACATCCTGCTGCCTGTCTTGAGATTTTGGATCAACTCCTCCAGGCCCTGCTTGAGGATGCCAATCTGCACCTGCCTCTCGCCAATTGCGGGGTGGTCATAGGTTCTAGTCGAGGATTCCAGCAGCAATGGGAGGCCTGGTTACGTGCCAACTCTGGAACGCGCCGGGATTTCGCAAATACGTTTGATGGCCAGGCCTGGTGGCAGTCATTACCGCAAGCCTTAGGATTACAGGTTGCTAAAAAGATTAAAACCCCGGCCCCAGTTCTTTCCCCCAGTGCGGCTTGTGCAACCGGAATTTGGGCCATTGCCCACGGCAAATTACTGATTGAATCGGGACAATGCCAGCAGGTGATTGTGGGAGCAGTTGAAAGCCCAGTTACTCCCTTAACTCTGGCTGGTTTTCACCGCATGGGGGCTTTATCTTCAACGGGCGCATATCCCTTTGATCAGGCCCGCGATGGATTTGCCTTGGGGGAGGGGGGAGCCTTATTGCTTTTAGAGACTCTTGAGTCGGCCCAACAACGCCAGGCCAAAATTTATGGTCAAGTTTCTGGGGTTGGACTAACAGCCGATGCCACCTTTTTAACAGCCCCCCATTCGCAAGCTGAAGGAATGATCAATGCGGTCAAGATGGCATTATCCCAGACCCAGCTATCCGCAACAGAGGTTGACTTAATTCATGCCCACGGGACTGGCACACCCTTAAGCGACCAGGCCGAGGCCCGCTGGATTGAAACACTCTGTCCTCAGGCCTTAGTGAGTGGCAGTAAAGGGGCAACTGGACATACCTTGGGGGCAGCGGGGAGTATGGCTGCAATTTTTTCTCTCTTAGCTTTGCGTAATCAAACGGTTTTTCCCACGGTCGGCTTAAGAAACCCGGAATTTAACTTAAAGTTTGTCACTACCGCCCAGGCCTGGCCCTTGAAGACAGTACTGACCTGTAGCTATGGTTTTGGCGGGCAAAATGCTGTTGTGGCCTTTCAGAAATGGCGGGATGCTCCCTCAGTCTAGTCTGGAGTGCGCGGCACCGACTGTCGGCATCACAACTGTATATTCTTGAGAAATATAAAAATTGCCGTGCATATCTTTGCCCCAGCGGGTTATACACAGGAAGAGGATTGCAGCCCTCGACTACCCTGCGATGCCCTCCTGGAATATTGGCCAACTCAATCCACAACAATCCCAGAACCAAGGTCAGACTCCCGGCCTGGAATTTTCCAGCTCTGGTTCAATCGCATTTGAGATCAGTGAATTTACTATTTTTGTGACGTTGGATTGGCCTGGACTGCATCCCGTAACCGTACTAGACGCTGGCGATTGAGTTCAGCGAGTTGTTGACGTTGGGCTGGTGTCAGAACCCCTTTAATTTCCAAACCTGCCTCTAAACGCGTGGCTTCGAGTTGTCGGCGATAGTTTTGCACGACTTGGTGTTGGGCGCGGATATCCTCATTACTAGCCCCCTCTACCAGAAGTTTTTCCATGGCGGCTTCGGCCTGATTCAGTTGGGTTTGTTGCTGCTGGGCCTGGGGTTTATATTTTGCTTCAATGGCCTGGACTTGAGTAGTTTGTTCTGGGGTAAGTTTGAGAGCTTGCATCCAGGCCGGGAGAGCATTCGGAGTTGCAGCAATTAGGAAACCATGACTCAATGGGGTACGTCCACTGGCTGGAGTTGTTGTCCCAACCAGGCCAGTCAACATGAGTGCCAAAATCCCCACACAGCCAGAAGAACGCATGGCCACAGACTGAAATAAAGCTTGGATCATAGCAATCTCACTACAACAACTGTCCGGGTGTTTAGCCGTGCCAGAAAGTTTATAAAATCCCCAGCGATCAGCTATCCAGAGATCATCCTACCAAAAGCTGCTCAAAACTGAAGGTGCAACAACTGGGGCAGAAACACAAACCGGGGCTGGTTTCGGGACTCCACCAAAAATTAAATGTATTCGAGGGCATCGTTTTGTGGCTCTCAACAGAGAAACCCTTGCACAGACTCAAAAAAAGAGCAATAGACAAGGGTTTCAAAAAGATGGTACGAAATTATCCTAGGAGTTACATCATCCCCATTCCCATACCTCCCATGCCTCCCATTCCACCCATGCCACCACCACCAGCGGGCATTGCGGGTTTGGGTTCCGGTTTTTCCACAACGAGAGCTTCTGTAGTTAGCACCAGACCAGCCACTGAGCCAGCATTTTGCAACCCTGAGCGCACGACTTTGGCGGGATCGATAATGCCTGAGGCAATCAAGTCTTCGTAGGTACCCGTTGCTGCATTAAAGCCAGTATTAAATTCAGCAGCCCGAACATTTTCTACGACCACAGCCCCTTCTTGACCCGCATTATCCGCAATTTGGGCCAAGGGAGCTTCCAAGGCTTTGATCACAATTTTGGCTCCAGTCTGTTCTTCCACACTCAAAGTCGGCAAAATCGTGCTGATTTTTTCAGCCAAATGAATCAACGTTGTGCCACCGCCGGGGACAATTCCTTCGGCAACCGCAGCTTTAGTCGCATTTAAAGCATCTTCAATCCGCAGTTTGCGATCCTTGAGTTCGGTTTCGGTGGCCGCGCCAACCTTAATCACCGCAACCCCGCCGGCCAACTTGGCAATCCGCTCTTGCAATTTTTCCCTGTCGTACTCAGAATCTGAGGCTTCCAGTTGTTTACGGATTTGCCCGACCCGTTCTTTGACCGCGGCTTCGGTGCCGCCACTGCTGAGGATTGTGGTGGTGTCTTTGGTAACGGTAACTTTGCTGGCCTGGCCAAGCATGCCGACATCCACTTGATCCAGGGTGAGGCCAATTTCCTCAGAGATCACCTGACCACCCGTGAGAATAGCAATGTCCTGGAGCATGGCTTTCCGGCGTTCCCCAAAGGCGGGTGCTTTCACAGCAATGGTGTTGAGAACTCCCCGGAGTTTATTGACAACTAAGGTGGCTAGGGCCTCCCCTTCAATGTCTTCGGCTAAAATCACCAAGGGCCGACCGGAGCGAGCGACCCCTTCTAAGGCCGGAATTAAATCTTGGATGCTGCTGATTTTTTTATCCACAATCAACAGATAGGCATCGCTGAATTCGGCAATCATCCGCTCGGCATCGGTGACAAAATAGGGAGAGATATAGCCGCGGTCAAATTGCATCCCCTCGACAATGTCCATTTCAGTACTGAGAGATTTGGACTCTTCGACCGTGATCACGCCATCTTTACCAACTTTGTCCATGGCCTGGGCAATCATTGCCCCCACTTCCGGATCGTTCCCCGCCGAGACACTCGCAACTTGGGCAATCATGTCTCCGGTGACAGGCTTGGCTACCTCTGCGATACCTGTGACCACTGCGGCAATGGCTTTATCCATCCCCCGTCGTAAGGCCACCGGGTTCGCGCCAGCGGCGACATTTTTTAGACCTTCTTGAATCAGGGCCTGGGCCAGAACTGTTGCTGTAGTTGTGCCATCGCCCACGACATCATTGGTTTTCGAGGCGACTTCCCGCATTAACTGCGCACCAGTGTTTTCCAGGGGATCGGCCAGTTCAATTTCTTTGGCAATGGTGACCCCATCATTGATGATTTGAGGCGCGCCATAACTTTTTTCCAAAACAACATTTCTGCCTTTGGGGCCGAGGGTGATCCGCACCGCATCGGCGAGGGCATTGATCCCTTTCTCAAGGGAGCGGCGAGATTCTTCGTGGAAAATAACCAGTTTACTCATGGAGTCGTAATTCCTCTGTTTGGCCCGTGAATGCGTGGATAGATAAATTGTTCAAGGCGAGCCTTTAGACAGGTAGATTTTAGCACTCTCCCCAGGCCAGTGCTGATGCTCCTGAGAGGGGGGATGACCGAACTTAACGTTGTGCTTCTAGCTAGACGATGCAACATCCTCTAAACTCAGTTGAACTAAGTTGGCATCGAGTTCTGCGGCTGAAGTTGTCGCTGTCCCAAATTGCCGGACGACAATACTTGCGGCCAAATTACCCAGGGTTGCTGCTTCGAGAAAACTACCGCCCGCGACTAAGGCTAAGGTCAACGCTGAAACAACGGTATCGCCAGCCCCGGTAACATCAAAGACATCACTGCGATTAAAGGCAGGAATATGCTGCGGTGCTGTATCGCTGCTAAATAAACTCATGCCATCTTCACCACGGGTAATTAAAATCCGTTCAGCCTGGGTGAGTTCAAGTAAATCCTGACCGGCCTGGAGAATATCTGCTTCTGTTTTGATGCGATAGCCCACGGCTGCTTCTGCTTCTGGTAAATTCGGGGTGAAGAGGTGGGCTTGTTGGTAACGGGCTAATCCCTGTTGGGCATCAACTATCGTATAGCGGTGGGCTAGGGCCGCTTGAATCACGGGAGCAGAAAAGACCCCATCGCCATAGTCAGAGCAGATCACCGCATCCACTGAATCTAAATGGGCATAGATATAGTCAGCCAGCAGGGACTGGAGGTGGGCTTTGGGCCAGTCATCGGACTTGCGATCTACCCGGACGATTTGTTGGGTTACGGATTGCCGGGCATGGCCTGAAATTCGGGTTTTGGTGACAGTGGGGCGATCCGGATCCGTAAAAATGCCGCTGGTATCAATTCCGGCACTTTGGAAAATTTGGCGAATCGCACTTCCTTGGCTATCATTTCCGACCAGGCCAACTGCTTTGACGTTTGCCCCCAGTTTCGCCACGTTATAGACGGCATTGGCCCCACCGCCGGGGACTTGACGGGTCGATTCATGGCGCAGAATTAGGACGGGGGCTTCCCGAGAAAGACGTTCAACTTCTCCGGTCAAGAATTCATCGACGGTGAGATCTCCAACAACTAAAATCCGGGCCTGGTGGTATTGACCAATCAACTCCTGTAGGCGAGGCCGGGCCTGGGCAAGATAGGGCTGCAAATTTTCGGGCAAGGTCATAGGAAAAACAGAGGGGGATGCTGAAGCAAGAGAAGCACTTTTACTGTATTTCAATCTGGCGGATATTCAGCAGCGGGCATCTGTGGGGTTGGCCTGGAGCAAGAAGGAAATCGGGCTGGGTCTTGTACCTCAATGAGTCCATATGAGTCAACATCAACCAGGCCTGGACTAGAAAATTTGGCTGCCTGACCAAACTGATCAAGGTAATCGCCAATAAAATTCAGGCGGTGATTGAGGTGCTAATTCGGTTTGGAGATTCTAAGTAATTTACAAAAGATTCAAGTTAGATAAACTCAACTCAGTGGTTGTAGTCTTGCCTTGCTCCAAAACATGGACGACTTTCTGAGCTAAAAGGAAGTAGCTGCCCACTTTTTCATAGGTATCAATAAATTCAACTTCCTGTAAAAGTTCATCTGTTTTAGGATTACGGAAAATCGCTTTATAGTGGGTGGAAATGTAGCCCTCGCCCGTATCCAATGCCGCTAAGTGATCAATTGCAAAGGCCATGCCCCCCATCACCCGACTGACATAGACGACTTGGTTATTTCGCACCCGATAGTTTGACCCCATGGCATCGCCTTTGACCAGGATTTCCACGGCCCCAGTGTCATCGGTTTCCCCAACGGAAAAGCTATTTTTGCCGTGGCTGGCCTGGAACCTGTTGCGCTTGCGGTGGGTAATCACTTCTTGGATCGGACGTTGAATTTCTTTTTGAATGTCATCTGACTCAATCCCAGTGACTGTCACTTCAAAATTAGCGGTCACTTCTACCTGTCCCTGATAGACCTCACCCCCTTGCTTCAGTTCCACATCAGCCGTGAATCCAGGAAACTTTTCATCCCAGGTGTAGCGATTTTCATAGGCGGCTTGGAACAGGGCCTGGGCATCAAGGGTGGCAGTGGGCATAGAAAACTCCAAACAGTGGGATGCGCAAAAGTTACGAACTGTTACGTCAGTGATTTCTCCTATGGTATCGCATGGTGCCAAACTGGACTAACCTAGAAAAGCTCTTGGCTATGCTGATGTTTCTGCCATGCCCTACGTTCGGACTCGTCAACACGTAAATCCCCTCAGCCGCCAGTTTCAGCAACCGGTATCTGTTCCGGCCTGGGCAGAAGTGTTTAAAAATCCAGCTCAGCCATTACATTTAGACCTAGGTTGTGCTCGCGGCCGGTTTCTGTTGGAGATGGCTCAGGTGCAGCCGGAGTGGAATTTTCTCGGGATGGAGATTCGCAAGGTCTTAGTGGATGAGGCCAATGAGATTGCACAGGCACGGGGCCTGGGAAATTTATATTATCTGTTTGCCAATGCCAACGTTTCTTTAACCACTCTTTTGGCTCCAGCATCGGCAGATAGGGTCACAATTCAATTTCCTGATCCTTGGTTCAAACGCCGCCATCAAAAACGCCGCCTTGTCCAACCGGAGTTTGTCGCTGATCTAGCCCAAATTATCAAACCGGGGGGCTGCGTCTTTTTACAATCCGACGTTTTAGAAGTAACCAGTCAAATGCGAGAAACCTTTGCCGCCAATCCAAAGTTTAAGCTCGGTTATCCAGGCCAAGTGGGGTTAAATCAGACTCCAAATAGCTTTGAGGCCTGGTTCTCTGATAATCCCTTTCCAGTCAAAACTGAGCGGGAAAAACGAGTGGAATTCTATGGCTTACCGGTTTACCGTTGCGGTTTTATCCGAGAGTAGATCTAAAATTTCTCTGGCAGCGCGGTGGACGGCTCCGGGTTCTCCAGATAGGGTTTTCACGCGTTCATATCCGGCCAGCATTTTTGCTTTAGTTTCTGGGTTTTGGAGAATATCTAAACTGGTAGCGGCAATTTTTTCAGGCGTGGCATTTTCCTGTAATAGTTCTGGGACAACGGACTCCATCGCAATCAGATTTGGTGGCGAAACATAGTCTAAATCAAATTTCAAGAAAGTCTGGTAAAGCCACAGGCCAAAGGGATTGACGCGGTAAATCACTACTTGCGGTACATGCATCAAGGCAATTTCTAAATTAACGGTTCCGGATTTTGCCAGGGTGAGGTCGGCAGCGGCAATCAAGGTTAAAGGGTCTTCTAAAATGGGAATTTCCAGGCCAAAGTCTTGTACTGTCGCCGCAATTTCATCGCGATACTGGGCTAAGGATAGAGAAATCCAAAACCGGGCCTGGGGCAATTGAGCTTTGATCTGTTGAATAGCTTTCAGAAATAGGGGCAGGAGAGATTTAATTTCCTGATAGCGAGAAACTGGAAAGAGGACAATAGCAATTTCATCATCCTTAAGGCCGAGTTGTTGCCGGGCCTGGTCACGAGTTGGGGCATTTTTCACCCGATCCACTAAGGGATGGCCCACCCAGGTAATATTCGCCCCATATTTTTGGTAATAGCGTTCCTCCTCAGGAAAAATGGCAATCATTCGGTCGCTGATCTCAATCAGTTTTTGAGTCGTTTTCCGGCTATGGGACCAAACCCATTCCTGGGGGGCAATGTAGTAAACCGTTGGGATTCTCAGGTTTTTGCGGATGTAGCTCCCGATGGTGATATTGGCGGCAATGTAGTCCAGGTAGATGACCAAATCTGGGGGATTATCTTTCAGGTGCTTTTTTGCCAGGCCTTGAAACTTTAGGGTTGGGGCAACGTAACGCAGGGCTTCCACCAGGCCAATGGAACTAATCCGGCGGGTATCGTAGAGAATCTTGGCTCCGGCGGCGGCCATCCGCTTTCCCCCCAGGCCCGTGATCTCCAGTTCCATCCCCCGCTGTTGGGCTTCGTTAAAGAGGGCTTCCACTAACAGACCCCCTTGTAAATCGCCGGAAATTTCACCCGTGCTGATAAAAATTTTGTAGGGTTTACTCATGCCAGGCCTGGATTAGGACTCATCACCACGATGAACACTACTGTTGGCTTTATGGCCTGGGGTTAAGCCGCGGCGGCCGGGGGCCTGGGCCTGGTGCAAAAACCGTTGCAGATGTTGGAGTGATTCGCAAGGGTCTAAGGTATCCAGACTATTTAGGGCTTTTTCCAGGGGGAGTTCTTCCCGGTAAATCCTGCGGAATGCTTGCTTCAGGAGTGCCATCTCCCGCTCTTCTAAGCCAGAACGTTTTAAGCCCACCTGGTTCAAAGCCCGAATTCTGGCTGGATGCCCCTCGGCCAACATAAACGGCGGTACATCCCGATCCACCCGCGCCATCGCCCCAATCATGGCCAAGCGCCCGACCCGGACAAACTGGTGAATCCCCACCATCCCGCCAATGCGCGCCTTCGATTCAATCCAAACATGACCGGCAACTGAGGTGGCATTGGTAATCACAACTTGATCTTCAATCACGCAATCATGGGCAACGTGGACATAGGCCAACAACCAATTACCATTGCCAATTTGGGTAAACTCACCGGGGCCATTGGCGCAGTTAATCGTGACGTATTCCCGAATGCAATTATCATTGCCAATTTTTACGCCGCTGTCCGCCCCAGCATACTTTTGATCCTGGGAAATTGTTCCAATGACAGCCCCTGGAAAAATTTGATTGCGTTGACCAATTTCCGTCCGCCCAGCTAAAACCACGTGCGCCCCAATTTGGGTATCCGCCCCGACTTTGACCCCAGCGTCGATCACCGCATAGGGCCCCACCTCGACGGTTGGATGAACCTCCGCATCAGGATGAATCACAGCAGTGGGATGGATCAGGGTGGGCATGGGGTATTTAAAAATCCCAAACGAATGAGCAGGCAACAGCTAAGTATGATGGAGCATGAGTGGTTAATCCACAAGGGAAAACATCATTTCTCCCTCGCAGGCGAGCTGACCATTGACCTCGGCTTTTCCCTGCATTTTGCCAAACCGTTGCTGCTTAATGCAGATCAGTTCCGCCGTCAAAATCAATTGATCGCCAGGAGTTACAGGCCGCCGAAAGCGAACTTTATCAATTCCGGCAAACATGGATAATTTACCCTTTAAGTCGCCCATTTGCATCAATATCGTTCCACCCACTTGGGCCAAGGCTTCGACAATTAAGACCCCAGGCATAATCGGCCGGCCGGGAAAATGCCCTTGAAAAAAGGGTTCGTTCATCGTCACGTTTTTTAAGCCGACTGCCCTTTCCCCAGGGACATATTCAATAATCCGATCCACTAATAAAAAGGGATACCGATGGGGCAAGAGGTCTTGAATTTCAACAATGGATAAAACTTGGGCAGTGGGATCAGGCTTTGATGTTGGGAGCGAGTTGGGGGTTAGGGTGGGCATGGGTTAAGCAGTTGGCGAAGAAGGAAGAGTCGCAATGGCCTGGGCTAGCCGAGTGTGGAGGGTATGGCTGGCTTTGTAGGCAACATAATGAGCGACTGGGGGGGTGCCGAGGAGGGCTAAGTCTCCCCAAAAATCCATGATTTTGTGACGGACTGGCTCATCGACAAAGCGCAAGGGGGGATTGACCCAACCGGCCTGGCTACAGACTAAAGCATTCTCTAGGCTACCACCTTTGATCAACCCCGCTGCTTGTAATTGGGCGATTTGCTCGGCCAGGCCAAAGGTGCGGGCTGGGGCAATTTCCGCGGTTAAATCGGCGACTTGGCAGCTAAACCACTGTTGGCCAATGGCAGCATAATCAGCGAAGTCAATCCCATAGGTGAGGCGGGTTTCGGTTGCAGGTAGGGCCAGGGCAAAGGCATCCCCCTCTTGGACATAGATGGGTTGGGGCAGGCTGACAGGAATGTTGGGCGCGTCTTGTTGCAACACTCCGACAGAGCGGATGGCCCTTAACCAGGCCTGGGCGGAACCATCTAGGAGGGGCACTTCAGGCCCATTCAGGCGAATCTCGACATTATCCACGCCACTCATGGCTAGGGCAGCCAATAAATGCTCGACCGTGCGGACTGAAGCAAGAGCCGTCGCTAGTTCTGTGGACAATTGGGTGGTGCGGACTGAGCTGGCCTGGGCCGGGATAACTGGCTGATCAGGTAAATCCACACGGATAAAGGTACGCCCATGATTGACACCGCAGGGTCGTAGCTCAACCGTAACTTCCAGGCCGGAATGCAACCCAACTCCAATCAGGGAAATTGCTGCCCCCAGAGTGCCTTGATAGATCACAGCATCCCGATTGGAGAATGGGGTTTGCTTAACCATAGTTTCTGGCATGGCGATTAGAAACGCTCCCCAATCCCAAAACTCACAGCACTCCCCCCCTCGTTATTAAAGCCGTAGTCAATCCGAATATTCCCCAGTGGTGTGTTGACCCGGACACCAGCCCCATAGCCTAGGCCACTTCCCGGTTTACCCCGCACAATCCCCGGAATCCCTTTAACATTCCACTGTGTCCCCAAGGTGGTTGCCCCGTCAACAAACAAAGCCCCACCGACGATGCTAATAATTGGAAAGCGATATTCCAGCGAACCTTGAAGAAAGCTGCGCCCACTCCCTAGCTCACCTTCACCCCAACCCCGGACTGAGTTGACTCCCCCCAATGTGAAGGACTCATAGGGCGGTAAATCCCCAACGACCGTCCCGGCCTGGAGGTTCATGGCAATGGTTTGCGGGCCCTCAAGCTGGAGGAACTTCACGGGAATAAAGTAGCTATAGCTGCCCCGGAATTTACTCATCATGATGCTGCCCGATCCGACCGGGATGGATTGCTCCAGGCCAAAACGCATCACATAACCACTGGTAGGCTTGAGGGGGTCATTGCGTAAATCTCGCAGAATTGCCGCCTGCACCGTTAAGAGATCATCTGCGCCAGTACAACTGAAGGTCAAGCAATTGCCCAATTCATCTGTAGATACAATCCCTAAGGAAGCATCACGGGAGGTGACGTTCTGGTATTGCAGCCCTAAGGAACCCGTCCAGGCCGAGGGGATTAAATCAGGGTCGGTGGAGAATGGCCGGGTGAAGAAAATACTGGCTCCCAAGCGGTTAATCCGGGCCCAGTCCCCATTAGCTAGGGTAATTTCTGTCGGGCCACCGGTGAAGACGTAGGGAACCGTTAAGCGGTTAAACAGGTTTGCTGAGTAGGAGGTGCGATAGGGATCGTCCTTAATCCAAGGATCCGTAAAGCTGATGTCGAAGAGAATATCGCCTTGGGTTCCGGCCTGGATTTCCGAGTTGAGGATGTAATTGCGCCCAAACAGGTTACTTTGCTGGAAGCTAATGCTACCGAAAAGCCCCGCCGCGGAACTATAACCGGCCCCCGCCGAGATACTGCCGGTATTCTTCTCTTTGATGTTGAGAACAAGGTTAACTTTGCGGGGATCTGCACCAGGCTCGAGGGCGACTTGGACATCTTCAAACAAACTCAGATCAAAGAGGTTTTTTAAATCTCCCTGCACCGTTTTTTGATTGAGAACCGAGCCGGGCTGTGTTCTTAACTGGCGCAGAATGATATAGTCCTGAGTCCGCTGCTCGGCCGGCTCATCATCTTTGCTGAGAAACTTGAGCGTAATTTTTTCAACAACTCCTTCCGCTACTTGGAGGGTAACAATCCCATCGGGATCGACTTGCGGGGTTCCGACCACCTGGCCGAGGATATAGCCGTTGTCTTGATAGAACTTGTTAATCTGATCAATTCCAGTTTGAATTTCCCGGAGATTGATATTTTTTCCAATTTGGGGGGCAAAGATTTCAGAAACCTTTTCCTGGGTGAGGATTTGATTTCCGGCAACTTGAACGCCCCGCAAAACCGGATAGGGCTGGACGACAAACGTCACCCGAACTCCCAAGGGCGTATCTGCGGGATCCACGCGCACGTCGGCAAAAAAGCCCGTACTGAAAATGGCATTGGCATCCTGTTGGAGTTGAGTGCGGGTGGCTGTACCCCCAGGCCGGGTGGAAATGACCTGATAGGCCAAACTTTCTAGTTCGGGAGTCGTAGCTCCAGCAATCACCACTTCGGCAATCAGAACCCGCGGTTCATCCGGGGCAGGCGGTTGTGTCGTTGTCGGTTGGGTTGGCGTGGTCGGGCTGGGAGTGGGGGTTGCTTCTGGGGTGGGAGGTGTTGGCGCAGTTGTTGCGGCCGGCGGTGTGGGTTGACTGGCTGGAGTCGAAGTTTCCGTGGGGGCCTGGGCTAGCTGTGGCGGTGCAGTGGTTGGAGATGTCTCCGGTAAAATCGCCGAAAATTGGGCACTGAGAGGTAATTCTCTTCCGGGCGATAGGCTGACGGTGGTGTTTTCAGAAGCAACGGCATCATCATTGACATGGCTGGCCTGGGCAGGAACGGTTGCTGGCGAAGTTATCCCCCACAAAGGCACAGCAAGGAGTCCGAAAATGCCAAAAGAACGGCTGAGAAGTAAAAAGAGTTTTTGGTTCACGAGTCACACCACACACTAAGTAGGCAATTTTGCCCAGCCATCGGGACGTATTCTACCGCATCGCAGTTCCTTGGCAACAGATTAAACGATTTTTTGCAATCAGGATTTATACCAGCCGCCTCTAACCATTCGACAAATGATCTGAGCGCAAGAGGCCTGGAAACCTGCTACCTAGGACTGAATTGGCAAGAAGTGATGGCCGGGTTGTGTGGGTTGTGTACGATGAAACTAACGTTATTGCTGACCTGCTTATGCAGCGATAATCATGCCCCAGGCCTGGGTTTTCTATTCCTTTGCCGCAATGGTCTTGCCATGCCCCGTTTTTTACATCTTGCTGACGTTCATCTGGGTTTTGACAAATACAACAACAGTGAGCGGACACTCGACTTTTTCTTTGCTTTTCAAGATGCCGTAGTGAAGTATGCCCTCGCGAATCCGGTTGATTTTGTCGTCATTGCTGGGGATTTGTTTGAGCAACGTCAGATTTTGCCCGCAACCCTCAACCAGGCCACGGCGGTACTCAATTTGCTTAAAGAAGAAAATATCCCTGTTCTCGCGATTGAAGGGAACCACGACTACCGCCCCTATGGGACAAAAACCAGTTGGTTAAATTATTTATCCGGGCAAGGCCTATTAAAACTATTGGAGCCGGATGAAACTGAAACCCTCCAGGCCTGGGATGAAACAGAAAACGTTGGCGGCTATATTGACCTGGCCTGTGGGGTGCGGGTGATTGGGTCGCGCTGGTATGGTGCCGCTGCGGTCACAGCCATTGAAACCCTGGCCAGCCAAATTCAAGAACTGCCCCCCGGCCCGGCCTATACCGTGATGCTATTTCACCATGGTTTAGAAGGACAAATTGCCCGCTATTCGGGAGCGTTACGGTATCAAGAATTACTCCCCCTGAAGCAGGCCGGAGTTGATTATCTGGCTCTGGGCCACATCCATCGGCATTACAGCGTGGAAAATTGGATTTTTAATCCGGGTTCAGTTGAAGCCAACTCGATCAGTGAAAACCAGGCCCAGACACCGCGCGGCGTCTATTTAGTCGAGCTGAAAGACCAAAAAATTCACGCCCAACTCCGGCAAGACTATGCCCAGCGCCCGATGCTCCGGCTCGAGTTAGCGACAACAGCGGCACAAACACCCCAGGACATTGAAACGGCAGCAACTAAACTCATCCAGGCCCAGGCTGAGCAAACCCCCACGGCCATCGTCGAATTACGGATCACTGGCACCATCGGTTTTGACCGGGCCCAACTCAATGTCCGCAAACTACGGGAGGCTCTCCACAGTCTCAGCCAGGCCCTGATTTTTTTGCTGAAATACGAAGTCACGCCCCTCCACTACGAAACAGTTCTCTACGGCAGTGAAGCCCACCCCCCCAGTCGGACAGAAATTGAACATACTGTCTTTACGGATTTCTTGGCGGCCCAGGCCGACTATCGAGAAGTGGCTCCGACCCTAGCGTTGGGATTGGCAGACTTAAAGGAGCGGGTTTTGCGGGAAGACGACCCGGCCGAATTAATGGCCTATGTCACCTCGCTGTTGACGGCTAATCAGCTTTTGGGCGAAGGTGCAGGAGAAGCTTAAGCCATGGGCAAACAACGCTTAGATTTAATCATCGTCGAGCGGCAACTCACCGCGGATCAGCATGGCCCCCTCTCCCGACAGCAGGCCCAACGTCTGATCCAGGCCGGGCAAGTGCGCGTGAATCAGCAGGTGATCGATAAACCCGGTACCCTAATTTCTCCCCAGGCCACGATTGAAATTCAACAGCGGCCCCCTTTTGTTTCCCGTGGGGGTGAAAAACTAGCCGGAGCTTTAAGGACGTTTCCGATCAACGTTACTGGGCGCGTCTGTTTAGATGCGGGGATTTCCACGGGCGGTTTTACGGATTGTCTGCTCCAGGCCGGGGCCACACGGGTCTATGGGATTGATGTTGGCTATGGCCAGGTGGATTGGCAACTGCGGCAGGATGCCCGGCTGGTTTTACGAGAACGCACTAATATCCGCTACCTCACCCCGGAGCACCTCTATCAAGCTAATGATCCGCGTCCTGATTTGGGCGTGGCGGATGTTTCATTTATTTCCTTAATCAAAATTCTACCTGCCTTGGCAGAACTTCTCATTACACCAAAAGAATTGATCCTCCTCGTAAAACCGCAATTTGAAGTCGGGCGGCAACAGGTGGGGAAGCAAGGGGTAGTCCGGGATCCAAAAGCGCAACGGCAAGCGATTCAACAGGTGTTAGCGGCGGCCCAAGGCCTGGGTTGGGTTGGGCATGGGGTTGTGCCTTCACCGCTCCTTGGCCCTGCGGGAAATCGGGAGTTTTTCCTCTGGTTGAGTACCTCTTCTAGTGATCAGCCGTTAACGGAAGCCAGTATCCAGGCTTGGTGTTAGCCCTAAATGCCTCATCTCGGTGCGGCGTTCCTGTCCCAGGCCATTTGTTAAATTGTAAAAACAGTGCTTTTGTCGGCAAAATTTTTCTGGATCATTCCCGTTCATCTTCTAAGGACACCCCCTCAGCATGGCCCCTGCAACTCTCCTGGTTTCCCAAGAACTGCCCCGTTTGACCTATGCCCCCAATCCAGAGCGGTTTGATTTATCCTGGGAAGCCCCCCTCTCTACGTTGCTGGGCCTGGGGCGGGCGGCGGGGGCGGATTTAGTCGAGTTTTTCCTAGAGCGAGTGAATTACATCAGTTGCTTGGCGGAAGAAGACAAAATTACCAGCATTTCCCCCCGCTTATCGACTGGGGCTGGGGTGCGGGTATTTCGGGGCACAGCGGATTGCTATGTCAGCACCAATGATCTGAGTTTTAGCGGCTTGCGGGCGGCTTTGGAAAAAGCGTTACTTTTGCTGGGGTTGCATCTGCCCAGTGCCCAGGCCTTTGTCCCAGAAATTCACTTGGAACTGCTCCGGGACTATGCCACGGCCAAGAGCAAGGATCAGTGGTTGGGAGGCTGTAGTCCAATTAAAGAAACCGGGGAGATTCTCTTAGCCGCCAGTGACTCAATCCAGAAAAACGCGCAACATCTGCAGTCGCGGCGGGTGAGTTATTTCCGGGATTGGCAAGAAGTTTTAGTCGCCGCTAGTGATGGGACGTTTGCTCGGGATATTCGCTTAACCCAATCGGCCGGGGCTTCGGTATTGTGCGCGGACGGGGAACATCGGACTTCCATTGGCGAACGCAAAGGTGATACCAGTAATCCAGAATTTTTACGGGCCTGGGATTTTGCAACCACCGCAGTGGATGTTTCGGAGGCGGCCGGGCGGATGTTACGGGCGGACTACATTGAATCGGGGACGTATCCGGTGATGATGGCGAACCAGTTTGGTGGGGTAATTTTTCACGAGGCCTGTGGGCATTTACTGGAAACGACCCAAATTGAGCGGCAAACTACTCCCTTTATGGATAAAAAAGGTGAAAAAATTGCCCACGAAAACCTCACGGCCTGGGATGAAGGGATTTCCGCGGGAGCCTTTGGCACCATTGATATGGACGATGAGGGGATGCCGGCCCAGCGCACCTTACTGATTGAACGGGGAATTCTCAAGAACTTTTTAAGTGATCGGGCGGGTTCGTTACGGACAGGCAATCCCCGGACAGGCAGTGGTCGTCGCCAAAGTTATGCCTATGCGGCTGCCTCTCGGATGCGGAATACTTACATTGCGCCAGGAGAGTATTCAATGGATGATCTGTTAGCTTCGGTGGATAAAGGACTTTATTGCAAACGTATGGGCGGTGGTAGTGTCGGGGCTACGGGGCAATTTAACTTTGCCGTGGAAGAAGCTTACTTGATTGAAAATGGCCAAATTACCAAACCGCTAAAGGGGGCAACGCTAATCGGGGAAGCGAAGGAAATTATGAACCGAATTTCCATGTGTTCTCAGGATCTGGGCCTGGCGGCCGGATTTTGTGGCTCTGTAAGTGGCAGCATTTATGTGACCGTTGGACAGCCTCATATCAAGGTGGATAGTATTACGGTTGGTGGTCGGTAGTGTGACCCGACACCGCTGCTTATCGGGGTTGCTAAGCCTAGGCTTTCTGCTTCTGATAGTGTTTGTCCATCACCCCGACATCTGCGCTCAATCACCCCTGGGAAGTATCCTCAATACCAATTCCGCGACTGATTCCACGTCCTCACCCCGGCCCACTTTTACTTTTAATCAACCGATCACCTCTTTCCCCCCTGAAAAGCCGGTTAAAGTTGAGGTCTTGGTCTTTGTCTATGACTTTGGCGAAATCAATCAAGTGATTCAAAAGTACAATCTGAACGCGGTGGTAGTTTTTGCTTGGGCAGATTCTCGCCTGGCCTATGAAGCATCGGAAACCGAAAAAGAGCGTACGCTGCCCATATCTGGCATTTGGTGGCCGGATTTTGAAGTGGTTAATGCCATTGATTATGACTTTCCCGCCAACAGCGATGTGACGGTTCTTCCAGACGGAACAGTAATCTATATGCGAAAGTTAAATACAGCTCTATCATCGGAATTAAATTTAAGGCGCTTTCCATTTGATCGACAAGAATTAAAACTTTTAATTGAATCGAGTGATCACAGTATCAATGAGCTAGAGTTTGATGTGAGTGATGAACCGAGCCAATGGCGCAAAGAGGCGTTTTTAAGTGAATGGGCCTTAGAAAAAATTACGCAACAGGTGGTAAAAACGCGTTTAGTCCCCGATGCAGATGAATACTCCCAGGCCCGGTTTACAATTCATATTCGGCGGCGGGCGGGGTTCTACATTTGGAAAGGTTTTTTACCATTGTTACTAATTACTAGCGTGGCCTGGTTCTCGCTTTGGGTTCCTCTTTTTAATGTGCCAACGGGGCCGCTTCCCCTTTCAATCGGAGCCTTACTCACTGCGACAACCTTTATTTTCACGATTGCTGGGACGCTACCCCGAATTAGTTATTTGACACTATTTGATGCATTTTTCTTGATCTGCTACATTTCAATTTTTATCACGTTAGCTGTAAATGTTTATCTAACTGACCGCGGGATTCGCAATCCGAGTATGGCCAACCGAGTGCGCTATTTAGCTCGGCGTTGGGTGCCTGGCAGCTTTGCTATATCGTTAGTAATCATTGGGGTACTCTTCTTAACTTAAGGTTTAGTTCACTATGTATAGTCATTTTTGCCAATATTCAGGCCCGCAACCCGATTACCTATAATGGTTCCAAGAATTTTTATGTTTCATTCTTGCAAAATGACTTTAAGTTATAGTCATTTCTGCCAAAAGTGAGACACTCAAGAGTAATGCTCATATCGGTTTCAAGCGTATTTGTGTCCCATTACTAAGCGAAATGACTATAACATCAATTTTACAAAGTATGTTTATACCCGCTGTGCCTGACACAAAGATAAGCATTATATTTTGTTTTAAACTTTATTTGAGAGTTTTGTAAATCCGTTCTAGGAATTGCTGCTTTTGTACAAATAAAAAAACAGAACTTTTCTATAGTTTCGGGACTACTTGAAACTGCATCAATTGTTGATTCAATTTGTTTGATTGCACCTGATACATCTCTACCCTTAAGTTCAATATAGATCTCCGAATGCATGTATAAATTTGCTGCGGCGTCAGAAAATGAACTCATCGTATTTGGCTCTGCTCGACCCGGATACACCAACAAACAGGTGAATCAGTGGATCGAGTTCATGCAGAATCAAGGCATTCAGCGCGTTTGCTGTTTATTGCCCAAAACTCAGCTAAATCGGTATTCAAATTTGCTTGGCACTTATCGAAAAGCCTTCGGACTCAATCAAGTCTGTTGGGCACCGATCGAGGATTTTAACTTTGTGGTGCCCGCAATTCTTGTTCACGAGATTTTACCGTTTCTAGCCCTTGCCGATCAACAGAATGAGAAAGTGGTTGTTCATTGCTCCGGCGGAATTGGGCGCACCGGTCATATTTTAGCAGCATGGCTCGTAGCTAGACGTGGATTCTCTAACAAATCGGCGATCGCTGCCGTCAAGCAAACTGGGAGAAATCCTTACGAAGCTGTAATTGCAGCGCCGTTCAGAGGTCGAAACCCTTGGAAGGTCGCTGCGGAACTCAATACCCTACTAGATGAGTGTAATCGTTTCAGAAACAAGCTCATCTAGCCTGATACTGAGCACTAACCAATACGCTTTAAACCACTGTCCCCACCGACAAACCAAGCACTGCAGTAGCATACTCACCGGAGAGCAATAATACTTGCATCGTATCCGATAACATATGCCTCCGTGCCGAGTCTACGCGCTTTGTTATACGTTTGATGCGCTTTCGTCATGCCACTGGGGGACATGGTTTGAATTTCCCCACAACCGGAGGCGAAAAGAAAACCCGTGCAACAAGCCCAAACGAAAACGGTTCTTCCCTATTCCATGGCAACAGATACATCATTCGAGCTAATGGGCAGTAATTATAGAAAAGATTCGTTGCAAGGCCAATAGTAGATATGTACATCAGAATCACCATGTACGGAACATAAGTCCCAACAGCGACCCAAGCAAAATAGGCAATTCTGACCTGCGCCGAAAATACTGCCACTCGAAAATGAACAAGAAATAATACCAGCATGGCATGGGCAGCAGAAAAAATAACTACATACTCGTAGAATGCTCGGTTAAACAGACCTACTAGCAGGCCAATCCAGGTAGCAAACCACAGAAGCCAAACAAATCGCTTCCTGATAGGTTGGGGCATACGATCCCAAAGGGAATCATGCTGGGCTGTCATTGGTCTCATCCTCCTGATGGGGGTTGCTCAAGCTGCATATAGCAGTTCGTTTTCATTTTCTTGCCCGCTTTTTACTGTCAATGAAACTTCCTTAAAGAAATCTTGGAAATAGAACAGTAACTTGGCACAAATGCTTTTGCCACTGGTTTCTGGACCAATGAGAATGTTGATTTTCTTGACTTCAATTTCTAGCTCTTTAATGCCAGCAAAGTTTTTGATAATTAGCTTTTCAGTCATAAGCTTTTCCTTGACATAACCAGCTTAACTATCCACACCGGCAATGGGGGCAAAGCCTTGACGTTGGACATTTTCGGTGATGACCCGTGGTTCGAGGAATTGCAATAAATAATCTTGCCCACCGGCTTTGGAGCCAATCCCCGATAACTTAAAGCCGCCAAAGGGTTGCCGATCCACGATTGCTCCCGTAATTCCCCGATTGATATATAGATTTCCAACTTCAAATTCTGCCTGGGCCTGGGTAATGTGGCTGGGAGTGCGGGAGTAAAGGCCACCTGTGAGGGCATAGTTAGTCCCATTGGCAATCTCCAGGGCCTGTGGGAAATTCTCCGCTTTGATCACCGCTAATACCGGGCCAAAAATTTCCTCTTGGGCAATGGTCGCACTCGGAGCCACATCGCTAAAAATCACTGGGCCAATAAAATACCCAGGCCGGGGAGAGGGCATTTCTAAAGCTAAGTTACATTCTTCTTGACCTTTGGCAATGTAGGCCTGGATTGTTTTTTGAGCCGCTTCACTCACCACAGGCCCCATCCCCGAACCCGGATACTCGGCTGCACCAACATTGATGGACTTAGTAGCCTCGATCAGCCGCTCCACAAAAATTTCATAGATGGGTTCTAAGACAATGACACGGGAACAGGCCGAACATTTTTGCCCACTGTAGCCAAAGGCTGAATGCACCACCCCCGCCACGGCCTGGTCTAAATCGGCACTTTCATCAATAATGATGGCGTTTTTGCCCCCCATTTCGGCAATCACCCGTTTGATATGCTTCTGTCCAGGCCGGAGTTTCGCCGCTTCTTCAATGATCCGACACCCCACCGATTGAGATCCCGTAAAGGCAATCAGATGAACGGCGGGATGATGGGTTAAATAACTTCCGACTTGGGAACCGGGCCCCGGTAAATACTGAAACACCCCCGGTGGCATTCCCGCTTCTTGAAGAATTTCCGCTAGTTTGGCCGCAATCACCGCCGAGGGAGCCGCCGGTTTGAGGATTGTACAGTTTCCCGCCACCAATGCCGCCACAGTCATCCCGGTCGGAATCGCGAAGGGGAAATTCCAAGGAGAAATCACCACCGCCAGGCCCCGCGGTTGATAGAAATAGTGATTGGTTTCGCCGGGAAAATTACGGGTATAGCCTGAATCTAACCGTTCCATCTCAGCAGCATAGTAGCGGCAAAAATCAATGGCTTCTGAAACTTCTGGGTCGGCTTCCTGCACGACTTTCCCTACTTCCAAGACCATCCAGGCCACGAGTTCCGAGCGTTTTTGCTCCATTAAATCGGCGGCGCGGCGGAGAATATTGGCCCGTTCTGTGGCTGGGGTATTTTTCCATCCCGGAAAGGCTGCTTGGGCCGCTTGGATCGCTAGTTCGGCTTGTTCAACGGTGGCCTGGCCCACTTGGCCGATGATTTCACTGGGATTGCAGGGATTGACCGAATTGTCGAAATGCAGCGTATTGACGGGTTGGCCGTTGATCATCGGCAGATAGGTTTTGCCCAAATTTTGCCGCACCGTTTTGAAAGCTGTTTGAATCGCAAGGCGGGCCGGGGCCTGGGCGTAGTCGGTATCCGGGGCATTATCAAAGCTCGACTCTTTCCCGGCCGTGGTGTGAATATCCACTAAATCAAAGTCATCACTGGGAATTGGCGGGGCAATCAACGCAGCAATATCCACATTTCCCAGGCTTTGACGCAAGAACGAACTATTGGCCGTGTTTTCCAAGAGGCGGCGAATCAGGTAAGCCATCCCCGGAATTAACTCACCATAGGGACAATACACCCGCACCCGCGCCCCTGTGCCGACTAAGGCTTTAGCCAGTTTATCCGCCATTCCATACAAGACTTGGCATTCAAAGGCAGTCTCAGGCACCTTGAGGGCGCGGGCAATGGCGATGGCTTTGGCCTGGGAACGGACGTTATGGCTACCAATGGCAGTTTTAACAACGGCATGATGCTCTAAAAGGTACTGGGTGATCCGCTCATAATTGACATCCGTATCGGTTTTGTGGCTATACACCCGCAACGGCCAATCTTTCTGGACGGCTTGGATGGTTTCCTGATCCCAATACGCTCCTTTGACTAACCGCACTGTCACTGGATAATTGCGCTGCTGCAACCAGGCCACGACATTTTGGGCATCTTGATAGCTATCCCGGAGATAGGCCTGGAGGGTAATCCCAATATCTGTCCGGTCGCGAAACTCCGGTTCCATGAGCAAATCTTGCAAAATCTTCAGGGTGCTGGCTTTATAACGGTATTGCTCCATATCAAAGTGAATCGCCACCCTGTGTTCCTGGGCCTGGTGTAAGAGTAAACGAATCTGTTCACCCACCTTTTTGGCACTACCCGCTTCGTCGAGGGGATCAAATTGGGAATAGAAGGCCGTTAATTTCACCGAAACTTGCGGTTGCTGGTCGGCTGTGGCTTCCCCTAGGGTTTTGATTAAATCAAGATACTTTTGGAAATAGGCCTGACTTTCTCGCTCTGTAATCACCGCTTCTCCGAGAATATCAATCGTGAAGGCCATCCCGGATTTTTTGAGGCGGTCAATGGTTTTCAGGACTTGGGGGGTGTTTTCTCCGGCAATGTATTTATGAGCTAGGGCCTGGACGGCGGTGGTGAAGGTGGTGGCGGCGAGTTGGCCGGGAACCGAGTCGGGTTGAGCAAAATTAAGTAAGCTTTTCAGACCCCCCGGTAACTCCACACTCGGATCACTGAGATATTCCTGGAGATGGCGGGCAATTTCAGTTTTGCTCCGAAGTGAGGGCAAACAGTCAATCAGGCGAAACAACTGCACCCGTAAGCCCGGATGTTCCATTGTCCAGGCCAAAAGTTTGTCATCCAGCCGGGCCTGGTCGCGCAGTTGGCTGAAGAAGTTTTTAGTCTCTTGGGTGGCGGCAAAGAGTTCTTGGGCAATGGCCTGGGTGGCGGATTCGGTAGTAGTCAAAGCTATAGGTTTAGTGAGGATATTTCTATTTTTCCACAGATACCCTTTGCTGAAGTTCAACTCGCTCTGGGAGCTGGGCTGAAAGTCTTTGTAGGCGCGAGATCAGCCCCTCGGTTAAGGCAATGATAAAGAAATCCTAAAAAACCGCTAGGCTGATTCCCCTTGTACCCTTTGCCCTTCTGGGGGGGGATGGTATTATTTATCACAGATTTGTTCTTTATTCCTAAATTCTGAACCTGAACCTCTTGCCACTGTCTATCGGTAGGGCTTTCCCATGACCTCGATTTCTATTGCACCTGTTGTTCTCGTAATCTTAGATGGCTGGGGCTACCGAGAGGAAACCGAAGCAAATGCTGTGGCCATGGCCCGTACGCCAGTAATGAATAGTCTCTGGGATGCCTACCCCCACACATTGATCCACACCTCCGGGAAAGCGGTGGGTCTCCCCAAGGGACAAATGGGTAACTCGGAAGTAGGGCATCTAAATATTGGCGCGGGGCGCACAGTTCCCCAGGAATTAGTCCGGATTTCCGATGCGGCTGAAGATGGGACATTGGCTGAAAATCCGGCTCTTGTCAACCTCTGCCAGGCCCTACTAAAAACCAACGGTAAACTGCATTTGATCGGCCTGTGTTCAGAAGGGGGGGTGCATTCCCACATTGATCACCTCTATGCCCTGGTGGAAATGGCCAAAGACCAAGGACTGAAAGAAGTCTGTATCCATGTCATTACGGATGGTCGCGACACACCGCCCATGGAAGCCAAAGAGGTGCTTAAAGCCCTAGAGGATCGCTTAACTGAGATTGGCCTGGGTAAAGTCGTCACCGTTAGTGGTCGCTACTACGCCATGGATCGGGATCGGCGCTGGGATCGGGTGGAATTGGCCTATCGGGTGATGACCTCGAATGAGAACCTGGAATCCATGCCCCCCTGGGAAGTTGCTGCTAAAGCGTACCAAGCCGAAATTACCGATGAATTCATTAAGCCAATGCGGATTGCCGAGGGGGCTGTGGAACCTGGGGATGGCGTGATTTTCTTCAATTTCCGACCGGATCGGGCCCGCCAACTCACCCAGGCCTTTGTGGATCCCAATTTCTCTGGCTTTGCGCGCCAACAGATTACGCCTCTAAAATTTGTCACCCTGACCCAGTACGATGGCAGTTTAACCTGTGATGTTGCCTTCCCGCCGCAAAACCTCGACAAAATTCTCGGTCAGGTGATTTCCGAGGCCGGGTTGTCCCAATTGCGGGTGGCCGAAACGGAAAAATACGCCCATGTCACCTATTTCTTTAATGGCGGCATTGAAGATCCCTTTCCTGGTGAAGATCGGGTATTGATTCCCAGTCCGATGGTGCCGACCTATGATCGCGCCCCTGCGATGTCTGCTGCTACGGTGACTGAGGCCGTGGTGGCTGGGGTCGAGAAAGGAATTTACTCGCTTGTTGTGGTCAATTATGCCAATCCCGATATGGTGGGGCACACCGGGCAAATTCCGGCCACAATCCAGGCCTTGGAAACTGTAGATCGTTGTTTGGGCCAAGTGATTGAGAGCACCCTAAAAATGGGCGGAACGCTCCTGATTACAGCGGATCACGGCAACGCCGAATATATGCAGGATGAAAATGGCAACCCCTGGACGGCCCATACCACCAACCCCGTGCCGTTGATTTTAGTCGAAGGGGAAAAACGCCAAATCCCCGGCCATGGTACGGATGTCCAACTGCGCGAGGGGGGGTGTTTAGCGGACTTGGCCCCGACAATTTTGCAGATTCTCAAGCTCGAACAACCCCCAGAAATGACCGGCAAATCCTTGATTGAACCTGCGGCCTACGAAATGCGCGCCAGTCGTACCCCTGTCCCGGTTAAGCTTTAAGTCTTAGAATGAAGGTTCAGGATAGCTTGAGAAAGTTTTACAGAGTACAGGTCAGTTAGAGCCATGTTAGAAAAAATCTTGATGGGTGTTTGGGCCTTTTCGGCGTTGGGCATTGTCATTTTAGTCTTGCTCCACAGTCCCAAGGGGGATGGTTTAGCAGCCATTGGTGGCCAGGCTCAGCTCTTTACCAGTACCAAAAGTGCAGAAACAACTCTCAACCGGATTACCTGGACATTGACCGTACTCTTTATGGGCTTAACCGTGGTCTTGAGTGCCGGCTGGTTGGGGGCTAGTTCCTAAGGGTTTTGACTTGGCCTGGGTGGAGTCATTCATGAAAGCCGTTGTTTTACTCTCCGGTGGCTTAGATTCCTCAACGGTTTTATACCAGGCCCAGGCCGATGGTTACGACTGTTATCCCCTTTCCTTTGATTATGGTCAACGGCATCGCCAGGAATTAAACTCGGCCCAGGCCATTGCCCAAGCAGCTCAGGTTAAAGCCCAGCAAATTGTCTCGTTTAATCTCCGGGCCTGGGGCGGATCGGCCTTAACGGATGATCAAATTGATGTGCCAGAGTCGCGGGATTTAGCGGACATGAGTCAAGGGATTCCTGTTACCTATGTTCCCGCCCGGAATACGATTTTTTTAAGTTTTGCCCTGAGTTATGCCGAAGCCCTGGCAGCGGAACGGGTTTATCTAGGGGTGAATGCTCTGGATTATTCCGGCTATCCCGACTGTCGCCCGGATTATGTTGCGGCGATGCAAACGGTCTTTGATTTAGGGACAAAAGCAGGCCGGGAAGGAAAACCGATTACAATTACAGCTCCCCTGATCAATCTGCATAAAACCGAAATTATTGAATTGGGGAATCGGCTCGGTGTTCCTTGGGAGAAAACCTGGTCTTGTTACAGCGATGGCGGCAGTGGAGAGGTGCCTCTGGCCTGTGGCAAATGTGATGCTTGTCAGTTACGCTTAGCGGCTTTTCACGAGCTGGGCCTGGTGGATCCGATTCAGTACGCTGTTTGACCATGGAATTTGAATGGAATCTAGACAAAGCAAAAATCAATCTTGACAAGCATCGTGTTTCTTTCCAAGAAGCCGCAACCGTATTTAGTGACCCGTTGTCTGTAACCTTCCCTGACCCTGATCACTCTATCAGGGAGAACCGCTACGTTATCATTGGCCTATCGAAACTCGGGCAAATTTTAGTGGTTTCACACACTGATCGCGGTCAAAACATTCGGATCATCAGTGCTCGAAAAGCAACTCGTCATGAGAGGCGGTTTTATGAAGAAGAACGTTGAATGCGGCATGGAGGATGAATTGCGTCCTGAGTATGACTTTGCTCAAATGCAGGGAGGTGTTAGGGGCAAATATGTTGATCAATATCGCTCAGGAACAAATCTGGTGCTTCTAGACGCTGATGTTGCTCAAGTTTTTCCGGATGATGTAGCCGTGAATGCAGCCTTACGCCTCCTGATGCAGATTGCCCAGCGTCAAAATCCCAACCTGGCAGTACAACGGAAAGAGTAAAAAAAGGATCGCCCTTGGATCACACTCAGCCTTCCAAATTAACGTTTAGCCAATCCCAATCTTTCCCCCAGGCCCCGATTATTGCCGTAATTCGCGCCGAGCAGCCCACCCAGGCCGTGCAGATGGCCAAAACAGTCGCCAAAGCGGGATTAACTCAGATTGAAATTACCGGCAACACCCCCCAGGCCTGGGAGATCATTCAGCAACTCCGACAAGACTTACCCCAATGTTTGATTGGTACCGGCACAATTCTAACCAGCCAAGCCTTAGAGGAAGCCCTAGCCGCGGGCAGTCAATTTATCTTTACCCCCCATGTCAATCGAGAATTGATCGAGCAGGCCCGAGCCGCTGAAATTCCAATCATCCCTGGCGCACTCACTCCCACGGAAATTGTCCAGGCCTGGCAAGCTGGAGCCACCTGTGTGAAAGTATTTCCAATTCAAGCAGTCGGGGGGGTAGATTACCTGAAAGCCCTCCAAGGCCCCCTTGGGCAGATTCCTTTAATTCCCACCGGCGGGGTAACGGGACAAGATGCCGCAGATTTTCTCAGAGCCGGAGCGGTGGCCGTGGGCCTCTCAACCAGCTTATTTCCCCAGGACTTAGTTACAAATCAGGATTGGGCGGCAATTTATCAGAGAGCGGTTCAGCTTCAGACCAGTCTGGCGGGTTGATATGGGTGGCATGAAAGCGTTGACGGTGGCTGCGTTTCGGGAGTTTTAACCCTAGAGTTTTGTGAAAATCATCCTGCACTTTGGCCGTGAGCCGATGCGAAACTTGTTTGACAATTTGGGCCAAAATTCCGTCCCCCGTGGATTGCAATAACCGTTTTGGCAACCGATAGATAAACCGGGGAAAGAGAATCTCCACGCCCAAGTCTAAATCCCAGGTGACATGGGTATATTCCGACAGGTTCAGGGCCTGAAGCTCATGATCGGCCGCAGTCACACCCGCCGGGAGCAAGGTCATCGCGGCTTGAAAATCCACGTCATAGTTGAGGTAGGGCTGGTCTGGCACCGGAATCGTTTGAATCCGATAGACACGGGCATCCTCAGGCAATAAATTCAAGCCAATTTTCGGTTCGACCATATAGCCAAAGGAGCCAAATCGCCCAATCGTCAGGATATACCCCGTTTCCCCAATCGGTTCCGCTTGCATTGGCTGGGCACAGCGAGTAAACCAACCCTGATGGGCATCAAGATACTGCTCGACCACATTGACCGGAGCATACATCTCCATCCAGCCCCTAAATTCAGTCCGAAATTGCAATGGCTCAATGCCGGAGGAGTCGGGGGCCAGGGATTCCGGTAGTTGAGATGAGGACATAGCAACCTTGGGCAATACGAACTATTGAGTTGATCTTACCGACTTTACTTTTGTCTCAGTCGTTCTTGATAAACGGCCACTGTCAGGATGAAGATATAGGCATGAGGGTCGCGCCCGGCCCGAAAGCGATAATCCCCTGGATCAGCGGTACTAGTCGCAATTGTTGCAGAATTGACCCGGCCAGGGATTTCCGATCATGACTTGCTTAGCTGTTCAGACCCCTTGTACTTACATTTCTTAGGGCGAGACTTCCGCATCCGTCACTGCATATTTTTGAATCAACTCTTGCACACAGCCACTCGCTTTTAACTCCGCCACAAAGGCCTGGAGATAGGCAATTCCCTTGGGGCGATTTTGTCCGGTGGCCATGGCTTGGTGAATCGTCATAAACGGCTCTGGTAAAAGGCGTAACCCAGCATAGTGCTTCATATCGGCTGCCAACTGATTTTTAATCCCAGCTCCAACAGGATAGTTATGGGCCAGCATATAGCCCGTCACCTCTGGAGAAGTCGGGGCCTGGATCAACCGGGCCTGGTGAATATTTCGCTCCAGGAAGAGGTTATAGACACTATTTTTTCCAACTACGATTTCTACCCCAGGCCGATCCACATCTTTTAATTGTTGAAAGGAGGAGTTAGCTCGGACAATATACGAACCTTCAATTTGGACGTAGGGGGCAGTGTAGTCCACAAATTTACCCCGCCAGGGATCTACGCCAAAAAAGCCAATATCTGATTGATCTTGACTCACTCGCTCAAAGGAATTAGCCGCAGCTTGCACCACGACAAAATCTTCGGGAACCCCCAGTTTGCCGGCCAAAAGATGGGCAATATCTACCGAGATGCCATAGGGGCCAATATCTCCTCGCTCAGTAGCCAGGACATAATTCCCAACATTAATCACAACGCGGAGTTTGCCCGTGGGAGCTAGTTCCCGAATCGCCTCAGGGGAGGGCTGGGGAAACTTAGCAGATTGACAAATCATCGGATCATAGGGGGGAATAACATCAGCTACCTGCGCTGTTGCCCAAAAGTTGCTGGCGAGGAGAACCCCCAGGCCTGGAAACAAAAACCATGTTTTGGCAATAAAGCCCATTGAGACTCTCCCATAAACATCAACAACCATCCCGACAATCTGCTTGTGGTTAGGGAATCCGTTCAAATAAAACTACCTGATCCACGCCCTGTTGCCCGGCCCAAATCCGATTGCCAACGCCATTCATCTGCAAGGTTTGGACATTTTGTTTATTCCCCGGAAACACCGTAAAGGACTGGCTCACCGGATCAAACTGATGAATGGAATTCGTGCCAAAGTCAGAACTCCAGACCCGATCTTGATTGTCCACATAGGTCGAATAGCCCCGCGGTCCCAGGCCTGGTAGTTTGAAGGCATCCCAAATCTTGGTTTCAGGGTTTAGCCGCATCAAGGCCCCATTGCCCCAGGTTGTGATCCAAATATTTCCTTTCGAGTCTGACCAAATTCGGCGAGAACCATTGGCACCGCGATCCGGGATCGGAAAGACTTCTGGCAAATAGGTCTTCTGATCAATCCGAGCAACATAGTTACCCGCCAGACTGGTGTACCAAACATCTCCTTTCGGGGTTGCCGTCATCCCGTAGGGGCCAAAACCGAGGGGGGCCGGGAAAATTTTCATATCGCCACTGCGGGGATCAAGGCGGCCGTAATAACCATTTTGGGCCGTAAACCAGAGAATCCCTTTGCCGTCAAATACCGGCGTATTCAAGTTGCCATAGCCCATGGTGTGGGGAAAGGGAGGGAGTTGGTAGGTCTTAATTTCATAGGTTTTCCGGTCAAAGCGGCGAATGGCATTGGACTCATCACAAATCCACAGCCCCCCATCGGGGCCCATAATTACCCCATGGGGATGGGAACCGCGACCCAAGGGAAACAGCCGCACCTCCCCTGTCACTGGGTTTAAATGCCCAATTACCCCGGCCCATTGCCCATTAAACCAAACGGAACCATCGGGATCGGGAGCAACATCGCGGGTGCCAATGCCGGGAACCGTTGGATAAATCGTCACTTTATACTGGCTGGAGTCATTGCCCATGGCATCGGGAGCGGGGATGGCCGTGGTGGTGTAGCGATAGGCAGGAGCAGGGGCAGCGAGGGCCACACTGAGGCTGGTAGGAACAGAAAGGAGGAGGGATAAGAACAATGGTTGCAGGGATAAAGCTCGAATCATGGTGTTCACGGGTGTAGTTCAGTAATAAATCGAAGTCTGAGAAAGTCTGCGGCCGATTAGCGACAGCCAATCACTTCCAAGTCGTAGGTAAAGCCTTTGGACTCAGGATAGAGGCGGTAGTTTTCTAAAATCTTGACGTTGAAGACATCCAACACCTTGCCCGGTTGATTTACCTGTAGCGGCCCCCAAATAATTGGCTGATTTGAGTTGGGGACAAAAATGGGCGCACCGGATTCAAAAATCGTGTCATCGGAATAGCGGGCAATCAGTTGGGTTGGGTAGGCTCCGTTATCCGTAGTGATTGGGGTGAGCTTGACCGTGACCGTTTGAATCGGACGCGGGATGAGGAAATAGGTATTGCCGTGGGAACCAAAGCCGAGGGTCGGGCCAATGGTCAGCCGGACAGTTTTGCCTTGAGTCGGGGATACTTGCGGGGATAGGGGTTCACAAACCTGAGCCGATGCGGCACTGGCTGATAAGACCGCACCAAGAATAAAAACGAGATTAACTTTCATTTAGATTGTTATTGCTGATATGGCACCGACCTGATACTACAGGGCCAGTTTTGGATTCACCAGCGAGGGGATACAGAACTTAAATTTTTAAGGCAGTTTGATAACGGTATTGATACAAACTGGAGGCAATCCCCTGATTTTTTAGGCTCGGCCTGGTGAAAGTCATCGGAGGCTTGCCTGGAGGTCAATCGTGATCTCTGTCTAGTGAAAGGCAAGGATCGCTGTTCTTGTCGCGAAAACCCGTTGCCCCCTCAAACCACGCCCAATTCTTGCAATTCATACAAACTGGCATAGATCCCCCCGGCGGCGAGGAGTTGTTCATGACTGCCGATTTCAACTAATTCCCCCCGTTTAAGCACCAAAATCCGATCGACATTGCGAATGGTGGAAAGGCGGTGGGCAATGATGATTGCCGTGCGGTTCACTAAAAGTTGTTCCAGGGCGGTTTGAATCATGGCTTCTGTGCCGACATCTAAGCTGGCGGTGGCTTCATCAAGGACTAAAATCCGGGGATTGCGAATGGCGACGCGGGCAAAGGCTAAAAGTTGTTTCTGCCCCGAAGATAAGTTAGTACCCCGCTCCCGTAGTTCTGTGTTGTAGGCCTGGGGCAATTGCTCGATAAATCTGGCTACGTTCATCTGCTCAGCGGCGGCTTGAATTTCAGCTAAGGAGTAATCTTCTCCCAAGGAAATGTTGCTTCTGACATCCCCGGAAAACAGAAAACCATCTTGCAGAATCACCCCCACATGACGGCGCAATTCGGTTTGGGAAAGTTGCCGGACATCCACGCCATCCACAAGGATCCGCCCGCGACTGGCTTCATAAAGACGACACAGCAGCCGAATTACCGAACTTTTTCCCGCACCCGTGGGGCCAACAATGGCTACTTTTTCCCCAGGCCGGATGGTGAAGTCCAGGCCCCGAAGCACGTACTCATCATCTTTATAGGCCAGCCAAACATCCTGAAATTGCACTTCCCCAATCCCACTGGTTGTATCTATTTCGGGTAGTAGGGTGGGCTGCTCTGGGTCTCGAATGCCGATGGGTTGATTCAGCAGATCCGTAATCCGTTCAACCGCCGTAAACCCGGCCTGGATTGTGGTGAATTTTTCTGCCAGTTGCCGCAGGGGATCAAAAACCCGTTGTGAAAACAGAATAAACGTAGCTAACATCCCAAAGTCAATATTGCCCTGTTCTACCAGCCAACCGCCTAAGAGTAACACCCCAGCCACCGCAATAAAGGTAATCCACTCCAGGGTGGCCGACACCGCCGAATCATAAAAAATGGTGCGATCCACTTCCTTGACGTAGCGTTGATTGATTTTTTGAAAGAGATTGCTATTAAACACTTCTCGCCGGAATAATTGCACGACCCCAATCCCGACAATATTTTCCTGCAAGGCAGAATTCAGGGCCGATAACTCCTCACGGGCTTTGTAGTTGGCCTGGCGATAGCGAATTTGAAAATAAATAATCACCCCTGTAATTGGAATCACCATCCCCAACAAGAGCAGGCCCAGGAGGGGATCAATCCAGAGCATGGCAATCGTGACAACAAGGATGGAAAACAGGTCGCTCACGACCCCCACTGCACCGGTGGCAAACACATCCCCCAACGCCTCAACATCACTGGTAAGCCGGGTAATTAACTTGCCCACCGGGGTGCGATCGAAAAAAGTGGCGGATAGGGCGGTGACATGGGTAAACAAATCCTGGCGAATATCGGCCGTAATCTGCTGTCCAACTTTAGTGACCCAGTAGCCTTGTACCCCCTGCAAAATGAACCGAATGATCACCGTCAGAAACAGCAGCAAGGTCAGTAAATCAATCCCTTGGGGCACGTCCAGGCCCTCGAGAAAGTCATAGGTGCTGGGTTCTTTTTTCAAGAATGAAATCGCTTGCCCAATAATAATCGGCTGGAGAGCAGCGGCTACGGCTAAGGGAATCAGCATCAGGCCAGCCAGAATCAGAGCCTGAGTGTAGGGGCGGGCATAGGGGAGAATGCGTAAGAATAAACGCCAGTCGTTCTCGCGGGGGCGATGCGGTTCAGAAAATGGCAAAGAAGATGAAGTCATAGCTTTAGTTTAGATTTCACGGGTTGTCAAAGCCCAGGGCAAGCACCGTTTCAAACTGATGTGGTGACTCGACGGAGATCAGGGGGATCAATTAGGAATGCGGGGGTGGGGTATTTTTTCTATTGATGACATAGAGAAAATGATTGCGAATTATTAAATTTTATTGAGACTTGACCAATCTGGTAGTATTTGGACACAATTGAATTCAGTTACCTCTTGGGTTCTTGACTGTCCGTTTGTTGTTTTTGATCGTATGGAAACACTAGAGTTTGTGATTTATCCCGATGGCCGCGTGGTTGAGCGGGTGACTGGAATTTCTGGTGTCTCCTGTGCAGAGGTGACGGCGGCAATTGAAGCCGATCTAGGCTGTGTGATTAGTCAACAACCCACCGCTGACTACTACGCCCAGGCCCTAGTCCAAACCCAGGAAGCTACTGCCCAAGTCAGTTTTAGTGAGTGGTAGCCCATGTCGGGGGTGTCACCCTTGCCTGGGAGGGATTGCTTTTTGTCCTTGCTTAATCATCTGGAATCACCATGTCGCACTTTAGCCAAATCAAAACCCAAATTCGCAGCCTTCCCGCCCTTCAGTCTGCTTTGAGTGATTTAGGCATGGCCTGGAAACCCGGCCCAGAACCGCTTAAAGGCTTCCAAGGACAAACCCAAACTGCTGATCTGGTCATTGAGCAAGAGAATGGCTATGGGATTGGGTTTCGCTGGAATGGGACGGAATACGAACTGGTGGCGGATTTAGAACTGTGGAACCAGGCCTGGACAGTGGAGCGGTTTTTAGACAAAGTTAACCATCGCTATGCCTACCATGCGGTTGTCCAATCTGCCTTTGCGCAGGGATTCGCCGTCACAGAAGAAGAACAACGAAACGATGGCAGTTTACGCTTAGTCGTTCAGCGCTGGCGGGGCTAAGGATCATGGAGCGGTCGGGCCTGGAACCCGAGCTGGGGGGCCTGATAAGGCAAAAAGGGGTCTATGTTGACGAAGTTACCTGTATTGGCTGTAAGCATTGTGCCCACGTCGCCCATAACACCTTTTACATTGAACCGAACTACGGCCGCTCCCGTGTGATCAGCCAAACTGGTGATAGTGAGGAGTTGATCCAGGAGGCCATTGATACTTGCCCGGTGGATTGTATTCATTGGGTAGATTACACCGCCTTGCGACACCTGGAACGCGAGCGCGAACAGATTACAATTCCTTTGCCGGGATTTCCGATTGACCAGGCCAGGCTCCGCCGCCGGAAGGTTAGCCTTTAATCCTTACATAAAATTTTGGACTAAGCACGCCCTCTAGGGAAATTACTCTTCGTCCGGACTATCCACCCGCCATTTCTGAGGCTTGCCCCGGCACCAGCGAGTATCAACAAGCGGTGTGCAACACCCACTGTAGTTAAACCTGAGAGCAGATCAGCTTATGGTCATTTCTGCCAAAGTTGAGATACGCAACCCTACTACCTATGAGGTTTCTAAGGATTTTTTGTTTCATTCCCGAGAAAAATTACTATATCTACCCGATATAAACTTTCAACTTGCCAAACCTGAATTCAATCTAAAACAGTTAACTGAGATACATTTATCCCCCCTCTAACTGCCTAAGATAGCTTCAGTCTTTTATTCCTAAGAATGTCCCCAAATGGGGTAAGATTCCATTCATCGTTTTAGGAATGATACTCCAGGCCAAGGGGGAGGCAATTGGAGTTTATATCCCGCTTGAGGGGTAGGTAAATAGTTTCTTTCCTATTTTTCCTAGTTTCTTAATCCATTTTCAATTCCTTGGGAAGATGCATTTCACCCTATGACACACATTACAACATTGCCCATGACCACGATTCCCACCATGCAACCGGAAGCCAAGGGTAAACCAGTAGTTTTTCCCATCAAGGTTTTGCAAAAAATTACAGCATCAATGTTATCTGGGCGATTTACGTTTACGGATCCCAATGATAAGTCTGTAATCTGGCATTTATTTGTCGGTAACGGTCAAGTGCACTACGCCACGTGCCAGTCCGGTCAATCCGAGCGACTAAACTATCTGCTCAAACAGTTGGGGATGCGTTTGACAGCGTCCCTGGGGGAAAATCAAACCGACTATCAATGGTTCTGCCAACTCTGGAAACACGGCACGGTCAATCTGCCCCAACTCCGGAAAATTCTCTTTTTGGCAACTCAAGAAGCCCTAGTTCAGCTCTTGGCATTACCCCAGGCCGAGGTGGAATTTGATCGGGTACTGGGCCTGGAGAACCTCGTGTTAGCAGTATCGATGCGACAGCTAGTTACGCCATTACGGGAAGATATCTCGCGTTGGGCCCAATTACGAACTGTAGTTAGTTCCCCCCTAGCGCGGCTGACGATCACCGAGGCGGATAAGCTGCAGCAATACCTTTGGGATCACAGTGGTGAACTCGCCCACTTCAGCGATCTCCCAACCACCTTAGTCCCAGGAACCTGTTTTTACACCTTGGCCACAGCCCTGAACCTATCCATTTATCAACTGGCTGATAAACTTAAACCGTTAATTTCCGCAGGTATTATTAAAGTCACCCCTTTCCTGCAACCGGAGCGAGACCAACGCCCAGTTGTTGCCTGTATTGATGACAGTAAAACCGTCCAGCGCAATGTCCGGCTGATTTTAGAAACCTCAGGCTATCAAGTTTTGGGCTTAACTGAACCGGCCCGGGCCATTGCGGCTCTTGCCCGGCAAAAACCTGACCTAGTGCTGATGGACATTACGATGCCGGAAGTAGATGGCTATGAACTTTGTCGGATGTTTCGGCAATCGGACTTGCTCAAGGATGTGCCGATTGTGATGTTAACTGGCCGAGATGGTTTAATTGATCGGATTCGGGCCCGGATGGTGGGGGCAACGGATTATCTGACCAAGCCGTTTACACCCCAGGAACTGTTAACTTTGGCGGATCGCTTTGTCCACCAACCCAGCCTCATCCCGGTTTAAGACCTACGAGGATTTGAGACGCATGAAAACGGTTTTAGTGGTGGAAGATTCCCGGACTGAGCAGCAGTTAATTACTGGTCTATTGGAGCGGTCTGGCCATAAAGTTGCCTTAGCCGAGTCCGCTGAATTAGCCTTGGCTTGGTTAGCGGAAAATCAACCCCCGGACTTAATTGTTCTGGATATTGTTATGCCTGGGGCCAACGGCCTGGAACTGTGTCGGGAAGTGCGGAATAAACCCAATCTTAAGGAAATCCCAATTGTGTTTTGCTCATCGAAAGATCAGGAGTTTGATCGGTTTTGGGCCCTGCGGCAGGGGGGGAATGCTTACATTACCAAGCCCTACGATCCCGATGAGCTTTTACAAACTGTGGCCGAGTACTTGAACTAGACTAGGGGCTAAGGTAGGGGCATGGCAACGGATGGTATGGCGCAAGAGTTTTTTCACATTGAATTAACAAAATCTATCCAAATTGCTGTGCCTTTGTTTCAGACGGCAGAGGTATTAACCGTTGAACCCATTGATCTCTGCCCGATTCCGGGGGTTGTCCCGGCCTTGGCTGGGGTGGTTAATCAGCGGGGTCGTTTATTGTGGGTTGTGGATCTAGAGCAGTTACTGGGGTTAAAGCCAGTTGGGGCCAGCAAACTCCAGCGTTCTCCAGCTTTGGTGATAAGTCTGCAAACTGACATGGAAGATTTCCGGGTAGCCTGTTTGACTCGCCAGTTAAGGGGGATTATCGCTTGTCCAGAATCTGATATCTCCCCCGTCCCATCCCGGTTAGAACAACGGATGCAGCAATTTTTCTCGGCCTGGCTTCGTCCACCGGGTTATTCCCTGCTCAAGCTCGATGTCGAAGCCCTCTTGGCAGCAATTCAACTTTCGGCTCCCTCTACTACGATGGCTCTCCTATGACCGTAATGACAGACTCCCTGCCCCAGGCCCCAGTTGTGCCCAGCAATGATGCCTACTTTGACGCGATTGTTCGCCAAGATGTTAATGCCCTGAAAGAGATTGTTGCCGCTGATCCCCAGGATTATCTGGCCCAATTTAGCTTGGCGACGGCCTACGAAAACCTTGGGTTTATCCCGGAAGCCCAGGCCATCTATCAGCTTTTGGTCGAAGAAGACGGCAATGGATTTTATGGAACCAGTGCTCACAACAGTCTGGCGGCGATTACCCGTCCAGCCGACCTCAGCCCAAGGGTGACTGGAGTTCCCCTGGCCCCTAGCCCAAAGTCCGTAGTACCACCCGCACCAACTGTGTTTGGGTTTCTTGGGGGCAGTGACAAAAAACTTCGCCATGAACTCAGTCAGCTTTTGGGCATCTTCCACCAGGCCGAGGCGGATTGGTTAACTCAACTCCAATCTGGGGCCTGGCAGGATACTCAAGTCCTGAGCCTAGTGGATTACCTGCAAGGCCTGGGCCTGGAAGTCCAAACCCTAACCCAACAGATTGCCGACCTTGAAGCCCAACGCCAGACCGAGGCCCAGCAGCAAAAACAAGAACGCCTAAAAATGCAAGAGTCGGTAATTAATCTCTTGCTAGATATTGAAGGGGCCCAGCGGGGAGACCTGACGGTGAGGGCTAAGGTGGATGAAGGGGAAATGGGTTCTATTGCCGATGCTTTTAACGCTACGGTTCGGAGTTTGCGGGAAATTGTTCTCCAGGTGCAGGCCGCAGCCAATCAAGTCCAAGTAGCAGCCCTGTCCAGTGAAACATCGGTACAACGACTTGCGACCGAAGCCCGCACCCAGGCCGAGGCCATTACCAACACCCTCGATTCTGTTAGTGACATCACGACCTCGATTCAAAACGTGGCTCAGTCTGCCCAGGAAGCTGCCCAAATTGCCCGCCAGGCCAGGGAGTCGGCCCAAGTCGGGGATCAGACCATGGACTCCACCGTGGACAGTATGGAAAACATTCGCACCAGTGTGGCAGAAACCTCAAAGCGGATGAAACGGCTAGCAGAGTCATCCCAGGAAGTCTCGAAAATCGTCAACATTATTTCCGGGATCTCCGAAAAAACCAACCTGCTGGCCTTTAATGCCTCCATTGAAGCGGCGCGGGCGGGGGAAAACGGGCAAGGCTTCCGGGTGGTGGCGGATGAAGTCCGGCGCTTGGCAGAACGGGTGACAGACTCCGCCAAAGAAATTGAACAACTGGTGACTGGGATTCAGCAGGAAACGGCAGACGTCTTACTCCAAATGGAAACGAGTACCTCCCAGGTGGTCAAAGGGACGCAGTTGGTGGCCCAAACCAAAGATACCCTCCAAAGCCTAGCCGCTATTAGCCAAAAAATTGATGCCTTTCTGGAAACAATTTCTACCTCGACAGTCTCCCAAACCGAAGCGGCGTTGGTGGTGAATGAAACGATTCAGGAAGTGGCGACCATTGCCAAAACCACCTCGTCCGAGTCCGAAGGTGTGGCCAGTTCGATGCAAGCTCTGGTGGCTGTGGCAGAACAGTTACAGAATACGGTGTCTCGCTTCCAAGTTGAATAGGATTTTGTGGGTTCCTGTCTATGCCCTTGAATGCCGCTGAACTTGATGCCATTACCCAGGAGGCCCGTCTCTGCTTTTTGCAGGAGGATGCGCCGGAATACTTGGCCATGCTGGAGCAGGGAGTGCAGGAGCTAGCGGATACGGGGCAACGTCCCTCTACGGAAATGTTCGGAAATCTGATGCGGGCGGCCCATACCCTCAAGGGGGGAGCCGGGATTGCCCAATTACCGGAGTTACAACAGGTCGCCCACCGCTTAGAAGATCTCTTGGAAGCCTTAAATCAGGGGCGAGTGAGGGATTATAGCCCAGCCTATGAATTATTAGCCCTTGGGGTTGAGCAAATTCATGGCCTGGTCATGGCGGCCACCCATCGACAATCCCCCCAAGGCCAGGCCCATCGAGAAGCCTTACTCCAGGCCCTGGATGAGTATTTGGCAGGGCTACCGGCCCAAGCCGCGGCCAATACTGCTACCCCCGCAACGAGTGCGATTTCCCCAATTGTCCGTTCGGTACTACAAACGGATTTAGAGCAAAGTCTAGAAAGATTAGCCACTCTCCAGCAAACCCCGAATGCTAACCTGACTAAGGCCCTGGAAAGCTTTTTCAATGAAGCAAAACTGCTGGGGCAAACCCTAAACCTGGCCTGGTTAATCAGCTTAGTTGAACAAGTCACTCCCCTACTCAGTGAAATTCCACCGGTTGAATTAATTCCCGCCCTGATCAGTGAAGTTCGCAGCAGTCGCGATCAGTTTTTACAGGGCAAACTTTCTTTCCCCGCCCCGCCAGCCCCCTCTGCCCCGCCCTCCCCTAGGCCTGCACCGGAGCAAATTCCGGTCGAATCCACCCAATCCCAGGCCCCCCCTAAGCCTGCCCCCCGCCCCCAGGAAAATCTCGGTCTGAATTTACGGATTCCGGTCAGCAAAATGGATCGGATGGGGAATACGGTCAGTGAACTGTTAATTAGTCAAGAACGCCTCAACCTTTACCAGGCCCAGTTTCAGCAAATCAGCCGGGAACTCAAACGCCGGATTAGTCAATTTGCCCCAATTCGGGAACAAGTCCAAACCCTCTATGACCGCCTGGCCACAGCGCCCAATACTAGCCAGATCCGTGCCACTCCCACCCCCGAAGATCAGGAATTTGACACCCTAGAGTTTGACCGCTACACGGAATTACACTCAACGCTTCAAGATTTCCAGGAAATTATTGCCCGCATCCAAGAAACCGGGGCTGATATTGACCTGCTCAATCGAGAACTCCAGGCCGCCCTGGATAATGGCCGCCAATATTTAGGTAGTTTACGGGCTGATTTAACCGACTCCCGCCTCGTGCCGTTTCGCGTCCTCGCCGAAAAATTTATCCCGGCCCTATCCAACCTGAGCCAACGCTATCAAAAGCCAGTCTCAGTCGAAATTCATGGGGAAAATACCCTGATTGACCAGGCCATTCTTGAGCAACTCAAAACCCCTCTAACTCACCTCGTCCGTAATGCCTTTGATCATGGAGTCGAGCCACCCAACGTTCGCCAACAACGGGGGAAGCCAGCCACGGCGAAAATTATCCTTTCAGCCAAGATTTCTGGAAATCAGGCCCTAGTGAGTATTCAAGATGACGGCCATGGCGTGAACTTAGAAAAAGTTACAGCGAAAGCAGTGCAACTGGGCTTATGTCCAGCGGAATCCGTTACCCTCCTCACTGAGGAGCAGATTCTCGACTTTCTCTTTGCCCCTGGCTTTTCCACTGCGGCGGAAGTTGGGGATTTATCAGGGCGCGGTGTTGGCCTGGATGTGGTGCGGCTGCAAGTGGAGCAGTTACGGGGAACGATTCGGGTTAATACCCAACCCAATCAAGGCACAACCTTCACCCTGGCCTTGCCCCTAACCCTGAGTATCCTGCCCCTGCTGCTTTGCCAAACCCATGATTACACCCTGGCGATTCCCTCGATCAACATCCTAGAAGTAATCAAACTTGCTGACTATACGGATCCAATTCAACCCGCTGCCAGCATCACCTGGAAGGATCAACTGATTCCTTACCGGCCCCTACAGCAGTTTTTGCCCTACACCCAAAGCCTGAAAGCAAAAGCACCGACCTCAACTAATCAAGTGGGCATCGTGGTTGAAGTCAATCAGCAACCCTTGGCAGTGGGGGTTGAAGCCTTGCTGGAAGAGCGGGAATTTGTCCTCAAGCCCTTTGATGCCACGATTAAAGTCCCCCCCTATGTCATGGGCTGTACGGTTTTGGGGACAGGGGCCGTGGTTCCGGTTTTATCGCCGCCCCACTTTGATTTGCTTTTAGGCCAACTCGGCACAACGGCCAAACTGCCAACATCGCCAAAGCTGCCCATCGTGAGTGAGCCATCAGCTCCCAAACAAACCACGGTAATGATTGCCGATGATTCCGTAGCCGTGCGCCGGTTATTGGAACGGGTGTTATCCCAGGCCGGGTATGCGGTGATCTCCTGTCGTGATGGCCACGAGGCCTGGGAGTGGCTCAACCGCCAAACAGATACCTTAGCTCTCCTAATTTCCGATGTGGAAATGCCCCGTCTTGATGGGTTTTCCTTGCTGCAAGAAGTCCGAAAAAGTCCCCGTTGGCGAAAATTACCCGTGGCGATGCTCACCTCCCGCAGTGGCGATCAACACCGACACAAAGCTCAGCAGTTGGGGGCGAATGCCTACTTTGTCAAACCCTTCCAACCCGTGGAACTCATTAACCAAGTTGGTAAGCTAATTGCTCCAAATTAGGATTCACGCCCCTCAAAGAGGTAAACTATCCTCCTCCAGCTTTGGGCGTAGTCACAACTGAAGCGCAGTTATTGATCATGGGACTGAATAAATAAAGCTTTTGAGGAAAAATCATGGGTCAACCTAGGTACCTGCAATTTGGTTTACTCTGCTCCACCAGTTTGAGCTTGGGTTTAGGGTTGCTGCTCCTACCCCAGGCCAGTGTTGCCGTCCCACCGCCCCTGCTCCTGGCCCAAACTGATGTCGTCGCCCTCCTAAAAGCCCTGCCCACCCCTGGAACCATCAAAGGTCGTGTCGGGGATTTAGCCTATACCAATGCCTATGGGAACAAAGCCATCAATTTTCAGACCGCTATCCTCGCGGAACCGGCGGCCACATTTTATCAAACCTCTTTACCCAAGTTGGGCTATAAAGAACGGGAGATTAACCGAGTTGTGGGCAGTTGGGGGTTTAATTTGGTCTTTGACACACCGGAGAATTTTGCCTTAAAACCCCAAAGCAATGACAAAAAGGTGGTCTTAGTGCTCCAGGGGACGCTGGTTGGGGCAAATACCCTGAATGTAAATATCCGGTTTGAGGAAATCTAGCCTTTCCCATCAATTCTGAGACCAACTACAGCGACCGAAACAGGCCTGGCCTGTTAATAAGCCCCTTGCTGAAAAATCACGATGCGGAGGGTTTCAACCAAAATTTCTAGGTCTAGGTTGAATGTCCAGTTGTCGATGTAGTAAAGGTCAAGGCGGGCGGCTTCATCAAAATTGCCAATGGCTGAGCGACCAGAAATTTGCCACAGGCCCGTAATCCCCGGTAAGACATGGTGACGAATATGATGCCAGGAGTTAAACCGCTGCACATCCCGCACGGGGAGGGGCCTGGGGCCGACTAAACTCATTTGCCCAAGGAGAATATTAAACAGTTGCGGGAGTTCATCAATACTGGTGCGGCGTAACCATTTCCCCAGGGGTGTAATCCGAGGATCGTCTTTAATCTTGAATAAAATTCCATCACTGGCTTCGTTTGCTTTCTCAAGTTCCGCCTGTCTAGTCGGGGCATCCCAGGCCATGGTGCGAAATTTCCACATCTGAAAGACGCTACCCCGCAAGCCCACTCGCTCTTGCCGAAAAAAGACCGGGCCGGGAGAGGTGACTTTAATCCCAATGGCCACCGCTAAAAATAAGGGAGACAGCAGCAGCACCCCCAGCAGTGCCCCGAAGATATCTACGGTTCGCTTTAACCGATATTCCAGGCCATTCAGATAGGTAATTTCGGCCCGCAGAGTTGGTAAGGCGGCAAAAATTTCTGGGACACCCCGCCGATATAAAATCTCCAAACTGGAGGGGAGTAACCGTAAATGAATCCCGTGATAGCGCAGTTGCCAATAGAGGGTTGACGCGAGGTCGGTTGGGGGTAAACTTTGGGCTAAGACTTCCTGGGGCTGGGCTTTGAGAATAGCTTGCCAGGTTGTTGGAGTATAGGCATCACAGGCCGGGGCCTGGCCAACAATCAGGTAATGGGGCTGTTTTTCCAGGGTATGGACTAACAAGTCTAGGCGCTCCGGTGGCGCGATGATAAAAACCGCAACTTTTTGACGATAGGCCTGTAACTGCATCAGCAGAGTTGCCACTAAGCGCAGGCCAATCACTAGAATGACGCTGCCCAGCCAGGCCATGAAAAACAGGGAGCGGGGCATATCCAGGGTGGGATCATAAAAATAGCCGATGACCAAGGCCAGGCCATAGCCCAGGGTGACTAACTTCCCCGTGCGTAGATAATTTTTCCAATCCCGCCGCGGATGATACAGCCCGCCACAGGCCAAGATGAAGAGAATTCCAAGGGCAAACAACCAAAATAAACTCGGTAGGCCCAGCCACTCCCACCAAACCAGTTCCGGCGGAATTGGGGAATAAAGACGGTTAAAGCGCAAGCCAATTTTCCAGCCCCCCACCAGGCCCAAGAGATCACAACTGAGCAGTAATAGGGTTTGCAGACCACGCCCTGTCCAGAGCCAAGTGAATTGCACGGGTTGGGGGGCCCGAATATCCCGTTCCCGCAGTCCGACTTTTAACCTCTTGGCCAGGCCTGGAAACACGCTACCTCTAAGCTTTTTGGGGCTGAACCATGACTGCAATGCCAGGCCGGGATTGTCTGAATTGGCCCGCTAGTTTTAGTATTCCGCATCCCCTCGTAAAACCATACCAGCCGTTGTATTGCTTAATTATTCCCCGGCCTGGGGACTCAATCCAGAGAGAAGCTCCTGGAAAGACCTATAATTTTTGAGAACATTTGGGATTTTCAACAATGACCGAAGTTTCCATTGGCATTATCGGCGGCAGTGGTCTGTATCAAATGGCAGCTTTAACGGCCGTTGAAGAAGTCACCATCGAAACTCCCTTTGGCCCCACCTCCGATGCCCTAATTGTCGGCACCTTAGAAGGAGCGCGGGTTGCGTTTTTAGCCCGTCATGGTCGCCATCACCACCTTTTACCCACGGAAGTCCCTTACCGCGCCAATATTTATGCCTTTAAAACCTTAGGGGTGAAATACCTGATCTCGGCCTCGGCGGTGGGGTCACTCCAAGAAGACGTTAAACCCCTGGATATGGTCTTGCCGGATCAGTTTATTGATCGGACACGCAACCGAGTCTCCACCTTTTTTGGCGAGGGGATTGTGGCTCACATTGGCTTTGCAGATCCCATCTGTCCAGGCCTGGCTCAAGTCTTGGGAGATGCCATTGCCGAACTGAACTTACCCGAAGTAACGCTGCATCGGGGTGGAACCTATGTCTGCATGGAAGGGCCAGCCTTTTCGACCTTGGCGGAATCTCATCTCTACCGGAGTTGGGGCGGCACAGTGATCGGAATGACTAATTTACCGGAAGCGAAGTTAGCCCGCGAAGCCGAAATTGCCTATGCGACCCTGGCCCTGGCAACAGACTATGATTGCTGGCACCCTGAACACGACAGCGTTACGGTTGAGATGATTATTGGGAATCTCCAGCGAAATGCCACCAATGCCCAACGGGTGATTCAAGCCACTGTCGCGAAATTAGCCGCTAACCCCCCGGCATCAAAAGCCCATAAAGCCTTGCGTCACGCCATTTTAACCTCCCTGGATCATGTGCCCCAGGCCACTAAGGATAAACTGGCAGCGATTCTCCAGCCCTACTTGGCAACCTAAAAATGCTGGTTCTTTAATCCCTGTGTTTTTGAGCGAGTCATTTCTGCCCAAACTGAAACATTCAACCCAACCACCCGTAATGGCTGTCAGGATTTTTGTGTTTTATTCCGCAGCGAGGTGACCATAAGAACGAGGTAAGAATTACGGTATTGGCTCGATCCGGTTGACGGGCGGCGGCGGTTCAAGCAGTTCACCTGAACTGGGGGGGGCTGGCGCGATGCTGGGGGATGCCGTTGGAACTGGGAGCGGGGATGGGATTGGACTGGCTGCGGGGGTGGGCGAATCCAGGGGAGTCGGACTAGGACTGGGCCTGATCATTGGAGTCGGGGTTGGGCCAGGTGTCGGGCGGCCCACGGCTAAATTCAATAGTTCTGGAACTGTGACAAACCGATACCCTTGAGCCTTCAGCTTGGCAATAATCGTGGGTAGGGCTTTAATCGTCGCCCGGCGATCTCCGCCACCATCGTGGAGCAAAATAATTCTCCCGGATTTGGCCTGGGATACAACCCGTTGGACGATTTCGGCGGCAGTGACCTTCGGGGCAGAATCGTGGGGATCAATTGACCACATGACCGTGGTGTAGTTTTTTTGTTGGGCATAGGCCACCAGGCCATTGTCTAAGATGCCACCGGGAGGACGAAATAACCGGGTTTGGACTTGGGTCGTTTTAGCAATCAGATAGGAGGTATTTTCAATTTCCGGCTTGGCCAAATCTGGGCTGACCAGTTTGTAAGGATGGCTCCAGGAATGATTGGCAACCGCATGGCCGGCCTGGACAACTTTTCGGGCAACCTCCGGGTAACTTTTCAGATGCAGGCCAATCCAAAAAAAAGTTGCTTTTACGTTCTGTTTGGCCAGAATTGCTAAGACCTCCTCCGTGGATTTTCCCCAGGGGCCATCATCGAGGGTGAGGGCAATCACTTTTTCTTGGGTAGGCAGCTTAACTTGACCAACGGTTTTGCCCCGATATTCACTCGGCCCCAAGAAGCTCAGCGGTTCTGGTTTTGTGGGGGTTGCGCCAGCCAGGCCGGGGTGAGGCAAAGCCAATTTGAAAGATTCAGTGACTGGCCAATGTACTCCCAGCAAAATCACAGCAAACGTGACTACGGCAAAGAGCATCAATAACCAAAGGCGCGAAATTCGGGGCATGGAGACAGATGGGGGGCAAGGGAATAAGAGTTAGAACCATAGGAGTTGATCGCCTAAGCCTGGGGAGAATCGGGTTAAGTTGACGATCAGCTGAAAAACATTGCCATCGGGAATGTCTGGTCATTTCGCTTGGGAATAAAACACAAAAATCCTTGAAACCATGACGAATACCAGTGTTGAGTGTCTCAGTTTGGGCAGAAATAACCACAGTGATTGTTAAGGAGGCGGGGCCTGGGCAAAGGGATCACGATCTGGAAAGCGAATCTGCCAATCCTGGAGGGCCTGGATTTGAATTCTGGGGTTGACGAACTCGCCCGCTAAAATGTGCCCCCCCTGCTGTTTATTTTGACTAATGGCATGAAAATGGTAGCCCGCTACATTAATTCCCTGCATATGGTTGGGTAAGCGAAATCCAACTAAGGTCACGGGCACTTGGGCCAAATCAAATAGGGTTTGGACTTTAACCACCGCGGCTAGGGTGGGATAGGGTGGCTCCTGGCCTGGAACACTGCGAACGGTTAATTTGGGGAAACTCCCCTGAATTTTTAGGGCATAGGGATAATTCAAGCTCGGTAACTGTTGATCCAGGCCGGCCTGGAGCTGGGCAAAATTAAAACGTCCGCTTAATTGGATTGTTTGTTGGGGCTTAAAGTTAGTGACAACCGCAAAGGGGGTCTCGGCCTGGTCACTGACCACTGTGGCAACTCCATTATCTTTGACTTGATAAAACTGCCCATCCAGGCCAATCAATTCCCCATCCAGGCCAACAAAGGTGCCTAAGCCAAAGGTTCCGTGCTGCTTGAGTTGCTTAAAGGACATCGCTCCTTGGAAAACCCCCTGACTCAGTGCATCTAGGGTCGAAACTTGAAAACCAGTGCCAGCCAACTTTGTCCTACTCCCAGCCAATTGGGGTATCCCAATCACTACCCCCAGGACAAGCCAGGCCACCCCAGCCCAACGGAGCCACGACCCACGACTTAGAACCTGAAATAGACGAGTTTTCATCACGGTTTCCCCAATGCGGCAAAAGTCACTGATCATCTTACAAGGGGAACTCCGATTCCTTGGGTTAAGACGTGACGCAACCGGAGATTGAGCTAAACCAAACGACCGCCATAGGCCAGGCCATAAATAGAAATCAAGCTCAGCACAATCAGAGGAAAGGCAATCCGGGCGGTCAGATCCAATTGCCGCAAGGCCTCTTTTCGTCCGGCTTTTTCCAACTTGGCCGCGATCACCGTGACAAAGACGGGAATTAAACAGAGAAAGAAATAGGTATAAAAAACGTATTCAATTGCCACCGTGTAGCTCACTTCCGGTAACTGGTTATTAAACGCCAAAAGTAAGACAATCCCCGAGAGCAGCGTCGAGGCTGGGGCCATGATCCGGGGCACAAACATACTGTGGGGAAAATAAAGGGTGCAATAACTAATTAAGGTGAGCAGGAGGAGAGGCAATAGATTTTTACTCAAGAAAACAAGGGTTTTCCGTTGCATCGTCATCCGGACACTAAAGCCGGGATAGTCCTGCACCAGATTGGTTTGAAATAAATCCGGATCCCCCAGTGTCGAGGTGTTGCGAGAACTATCGGGGAAGTAGGCCATATCCTTAAACGTCCACAGTTGCAGCCCTTGGAAGGGTTTACGTTGAATTACATCTGGCTTGGGGAGTTTTAGCCCTGTTCGATCAATCACATAGACCAGGCGATCATCCGAAAGGTGAGGGTTATCAAAGCGGAGGGTTAATTTTTGTGAGTCAAAGGGGTAATCTCGAAAATCAAAGGCATTTTTAAATTCTCCCCGCACTCGATAAAGTCTGTAGTTTAACCCATCGACAACTTTTGCTTTCAGGGGGATTTGGGGATCAAAGACGGGGGCACTGGGGTTAACACTGTTGCTGACAGCATCGGGAAATTCAATTTTGACGGCTTCATCATTGCCTTGATAGCGAAACCAGACATAAAAGTCGGCGGTAAAACTGGATTTGCCCTGATCAATCCGATTGAGTTTATTAAAATCAATCCCGGTATAAACCACCCGTTGCTGCCAAAAATAGCGATCCTGAAATTGGATAATGTTCCCGGCCTGGAGTTCGTTTGGTAAATTGAGACGATCCGGGCTGTTGACGGTGGTAAATTGGGCTGGCGCGGAAATCAGTCTCCGATGAGCAAATTCTGCGACGCGAATTGGCTGATCACTACTGCGGTTGGCGTTGAAATAGAGCGGCCCCGTTAACCCCGCCAAGGCGACTTTGGGACTATTAATGGCACTGAGAGCAGTTTTTATGGCCTCCCGATCCGCTTGAATGGCCTGGGGATTGAGTTGTAGTTCCGCCTGTTCCAGGCCAGCCACCGCCATCATCGCTGCTTCATAGAACTTGGCCCCCAGATAGGAGGGCATTTCCCCATAGGCTTTTTCATAGGCCGCGGCAAAATCTTGGGCATTGGCTCCGGCACTGTCAAATAACAAGGGAGAGGGCAGATACAGACCGTTCGTGAAATAGCCGGGGTTGTTTTTTTCTTCAGGGTAGTCCTTAAAACTTGCGGCAAAGAGTTCGCGGGAGAGGGCCTGTTCAGCGACTATTTCTACTGGAATTCCTTTTTGACGAATCGCGACAATAATCTCACGGGCTAAGTCTTCATTGGAAATTGGCAAAAAAACCAGGCCGGGGTCGGGAATGGTGGCTAATTCTTGGACAACTGTTTGAATTGAGGCGGCTTTGTGATTAGGGCTAGAGTCCACCATCCCGCGATATTTAATCGTCCCGGCTGCCCCAAAGTTTTCGGCAAGGGCCTGGGAAATAAAGCGACTATTGCCACTGGCCTGGTCACCAATAATACTGGCAGCGGGGAACTGCAACACCTTTTGGGCATAAAGCGATAAAACTCCAGCCAAATCCGAGTTAGTATAAATCATCCGAAAGTAGTAAGGGCGATTTTCCGTTACTTTTTCGTTGTTGGCTGTCCCAGTAATGGCCGGTAAACGGTGGGCTTCATAAATTTCACCAGCGGCAATTGAAGCATCAGAGGAGCGATGGCCTAACAAGACTAGGGCTGGCGAGGCAACAATTTTACTGGCCACAGCTCGGGCGACATCGGGATTGCCTTGATCATCAAAGGTAACTAACTTGAGTGGGTGTCCCTGAATCCCCCCCGCGGCATTGATCTCATCCAAATAAAGCTGAACACTTTGCACCATTTCTTTCCCCCCACTCGCCCCAGTTCCGGTCAAGGGAGCCGCCAGGCCAATTTCAATCGGGGTATTTTTTGAACTAGCCGGAGCCTGATTGAACAAATTGGCAATGCCGATCACCATCAACAGAGTCACCAGGCCAAGGAGGATGTATTTTGCCCAGGGATGGTTTTGGAAGTAGGCGGCAACGGTTCGGAGCATAGCACCACGGCAGGATGATAATCCTCAAACTATACTGTGATTCATCCCTCACTTGAATCTGTCAAAACAGGAGATGGCCCGATTACTTCATCCAGAGAGCAACAGGGCTAACAGTTACTTAATGACATTTAGGAAAACTACTTTTATTGAAAAACTAAACAGATATGATGGCTCTACTAAAAACAAAGTCCTACACCATTGCTGAATATTTAGAACTAGACGTTGCTGCCACAGAGCGGAGTGAATATCGCAATGGAGAAATTGTCTCAATCACCAGTGGAACCCCAAACCATAATGATATTGCTGGAAATTTATATATTCTGCTGAAAACTGCACTCAAAGGCCAAAATTATCGAACGTTTTATGCCGACCAACGTTTATGGGTACCTGAGGCGCGTCTTTATACCTATCCTGATATTGCGGTGGTTCCCAATCCTCTAGAGTTGCAATCTGGCCGTACCGATACGATCATGAATCCTTGTCTGATTGCCGAGGTGCTGTCGAAATCCACCCAAAACTACGATCGCGGTGAAAAATTTCTCGCCTATCGGACAATCCCCAGCTTACGGGAATATCTGCTGATTGATCAATATCGTATTCATGTTGAACATTATCTCCAAACCGCAGCCCACCAGTGGCTATTTTCTGAATACGACAATCCAACAACGAACCTAACCTTAGAAACCCTTGACATCGAAATTCAAATTGCAGATATTTACGAGACGATTGACTTTACCCATGATTGAGTTGTTCTTAGAAAAATGCTGGCATTAATCTAAGTATTTCGCTTTTACGAGACTGATGGTTACATGGCAAAGTTAAAACCACTCGATCAATTTAACCAGGCCTTGCTGGCTCAAGTGCGGCCGCCCAACTGGAAAAATCCAACCCCTAAAGACTGCTATGACTTGGTAGTGATTGGGGCCGGAACGGCTGGCCTGGTGACGGCGATTGGTACAGCGGAGTTAAAGCTGGGGCTAAGAATTGCCTTAATTGAAAAGTCCTTACTTGGGGGGGATTGTCTGAATTGGGGCTGTGTCCCGTCTAAAACCTTGCTTGAATCGGCGCGGGTTGCCCGTTTAGTTCGGCACAGTGCTGAGTATGGGGTGCATTTAGCCCAGGCCCCGCTGATTAATTTTCCGGCAGTGATGGCGCGTGTCCGGCAGGTGCGGGCAGACATTAGTCCCCATGATTCCGTCGAACGCTGCACCCAGGCCGGGATTGATGTCTTTTTAGGCACCGCAAAATTTATGAACGCTGAGCAAATTCGGGTTGGAGATTCCAGTCTCAAATTCAAACGGGCTGTGATTGCCACGGGAGCCAAGGCGACGATCCCTAAGATTCCCGGCCTGGAGACAGTCAGTTTTTTAACCAATGAGACGGTGTTTAACCTAACGGAATTACCCGCCCGTTTAGCCATTATTGGAGGTGGGCCAATTGGTTGCGAATTGGGACAAGCGTTGCACCGACTGGGGGCCAAAGTCATGATTTTGCAGCGAGGTTCTCAGCTTTTACCACGGGAGGATGGAGAGGTAGCTCAATATCTAGAACGCCAACTGCTCCAGGCAGGAATCTCCATTAAAACCAATACTCAAATTCAACGGATTCAAGCAACTGAAACTGGCCAGGAAATTTACATTCAAACCCTCAACTCCACTGAAACGGATATCTTAGAAACCGATGCAATTCTAGTCGCGGTGGGGCGTACCCCGAACCTTGAGGCTTTGGGCTTAGACAATGCAGGGATCATCTCTCAACCCGGCCTGGGAATTGTTGTCAATGACTATCTCCAAACCAGCCAACCTCATATTTATGCTGCTGGGGATGTGTGCTCGGCCTGGAAATTTACCCATGCTGCTGATGCCATGGCTCGGATCGTGATTAAAAATGCCTTCTTTGCACCTGGGGGCCTGGGACGAGAAAAAGTTAGTCATTTGTTAATCCCCCGCGTCACCTATACGGATCCGGAAATCGCTGCTGTTGGCCTCTCGCCGGAGCAAGCCCGCACGGAAAAAATTCCCCACCAACTCCTGGAAATTCCCTTTGCTGAAGTGGATCGGGCAGTCACGGCTGGGCAAACCCAAGGCTTTTTGCGTCTTGTTTTAAAAGCCAACTCCGATCAGATTTTAGGTGCAGTGATCGTGGGTCAGGAGGCGGGGAACTTAATTAGCTACATCACCCAGGCCATGCAAGGGAGGCAGGGACTTAGCTCGATCACTCGGATCATTTTTCCCTATCCCACCCAGGCCGAGATTCTCAAAAAAGCGGCGGATCAGCACTATCAACAAACTTTTTTAACCCCATTCATGCAGCGGCTTCTCAAAATCGTCACGCGGATCACGCTCAGATAATTCCCCTAAAAAATTACCCAAGCCTGCCCCCTCAATATCCAGCAAGCCCAGGTAACTTTTGAGAATCTCGCCTCACCATGACGATCGAAAATCCAACTAGGCTCCCGATCAACTTGAGAGACCCTGTCATAATCATCATGGGCGGCAGTTTTGCGTGTCTCAGTTTTGGTAGAAATGCCCCTAGTATGGAAATCTAACCAGGATTCTTAGGCATTATTTAGATAAAAATCTACCAATAGACTTCAACGATGGACTAGGGGGATGGGCTAGGGATAGAGCCAGAAAACCAGGCCAATTTCCGTGAGCGTGACCGCCCCAAATCCGAGTAATAATCGTCCCAACCGCTGCATAATCGGATTGACTTGATAGGTGACAATTAAGCGATCTTTGGCTAACTCTTCCGGAGGTTTTTCCCAGGCCTGGCAATCGTACCATCCTGTTTCTTCGTAGATCACCGTTTCGCCCCAAAGCCGTTTCCCCACATAGCCCCAGCCTAAATAGAGCCGCAGAATAATTAAACTGATGCCCACATTGGCCCCCGCTGCCGCTGTTAAGACCCAGACTAATGGATAATCTTCCCAGGGAAAACTACTGGCTGCGACTGGCCCAGAAATGCTCCACGGTAAGACCCAAAATAGGATGATCAATCGCCAAAAGTTCTGGTTTTCTATTCTTGACCAGCCAAAGAACCATGACTCCTGCAAGGCCTGGAATTCATTAATCGGGCGTTGATCGGGGGGGACGGGGCAAATAGTAACAGACACGCTCGCTCCAACTACCACATTTCAGGGTTACGGCAAAGTCCCCCAGTTTCGGGCAAGGACTACTTTAGTTGTATCCATGAACTCCAGGGCCTGGCAATGGGTTCGCGAAATTTGGCAATCTCAACCGGACTGATCAAACTTGGCTAAATTCAAAGACATGATACCCCCAGGCCGGCAAATCCAGATATAACCCCCGTTGGCGCAAATCATCCCCTTGCCGTTCATAGCCCGCCGCACTCAGTTGATCCTGTAGCCACCAAGCCGCCCCGGCTAACTCTGCCCAGGGTAAGTTGACATAGCATTGACTGGCATAGGGCGCATAATTGACCACCACGAGCAACCACTCCGCCGCCTCTGTCCAGGCCCAGGCCACGAAATTATCCCAACTGCCATTTTCAGACCAGGCCGGGCGACAAGTGACTAATTCCCATTGGCCAGTTCGTAAAATGCTTTGCTGCAAGACCGTCAACAGTTGCTGATAAAAGCCTTCAATACTGGCATTCACTGGGGCTTCCGGTTGGCGACCAAGGTGGGGAGAAATTTTATCGGGATAGCCTTGCAACTGCCCATCATAGAAAAAGCGTAGGCCTGGGTTTAAGTAGGTAATGAGGGCCGCAGCTTGGTGAATCTCAAAGGGAAAAGTCGCTGCCGCGCGGGGTTCATCGTGATTTTCTAAAAACCGCGCCGCCTGGGCCTGAAAGGGCAACTCCCCCAATAAATGATCTCGGACTGGTCGGGCCTGGTGAGTCCGCAAACGGTCGTAGAGCTGCTTGTCATAGGTAAAGTCAAACCCCTCCTGATGCAGCCGCCATTCCATCTGCCAATAGACCTCAGCTAAAAAACAAAACTCGGGATATAGGCCCCGCACCCGTTCCATTACCGACGGCCAAAAGGGTAAGGCAGTCACACCCCAGGTAAAAGCAAAAACATCCGGTAAAACCAGCATCGCCACATCACAGCGCACCCCATCACACTGGCCCGCAATTTTGACCAGTTCTTCCGCCATCCCCGCCACCAGGCCAGGATCAGCATAATTCAACTGCAACGTATCGGGCCAACCGGGAAAATAGGGATCCCGACCGTGGGCATAAATCCCCCCTCCGCAAGCGTCCGGCAGACGGTAATAATTTTCCGGTTGGCTGGCTAAATCCGACTCTGTACCGGTAATAAAATAATTCGGACGGGTTTGCAGCCAGGGATGATCCAGGCCAACGTGATTTGGGACAAAATCCAGCATTAGCCTCAGTCCCCGATCTAACAGCCGTTGCCGAAACCGGGCCAGAGCCGCATTTCCCCCAAGAGTTGGAGCCACCTCATAGGCCTGGATCGCAAACCCTGAGCCAATAATGTCACTGGGCTGTAAGTCCGGTAAAACCTGATGAAATTCCGCTTGCCAGGCCGGGAAGGTTTGGGAAATCTGCTGACTGGTGGGGCTAGTTTGCCAAACACTTAAACACCAAATCCAATCAATTCCCAGCTTGGCCCAGCCATCAAGAATGCCATCAGGAACATCATCAAGGGTGACGGGATGCCCTTGCTCCTGACTCAGGGCCTGGAGCCACACGCGAGTATTAATCTGGTAGAGGAGTGGATACTGGAGGGATAGCATTAAGCATCGATAATATGATATTCATAGTATAAAATATCCTTTTCAGCCAATCAAAATAATACAAACTAATTGATAACAAATAAGAAAACTTAATATCGCTTGGTGCAATAAAGAATTTAATTCCGAGGAAATTATTAGTGGATCACCATCGACATAAATACTGTTTAATTTGAGCAAATCACTAAGTTTACGGTTGCCTAAAAGTTTCAGAACTCATAACCAGGGCATCGAGAAAATTCCAGTTCAATTCAGTAGATGGAGCAATTTAAGTAATTTTTAACCGCCCTAAAACTCCCCTGATCGTTCCGGCTAAACGGGGGAAACACAAAGCCATAATTATTAACTTTAACTGTTAAAATTAAGGTCTCTTAAAACCCTCTTTAAGAATTAGCTGAAGCTGCTCTTTGCTCCTAAACGTTAGCTATCTTGGCTTAAAACTATAGTCAATTAACTCAGCCGTAGATTGAAATTGAGGGCTACTGGTGGTAATTTTTACCGGCCCCACATAATTGGCGTACCAAATAGTGCGTTGGCTTGGATTTCCCCCTTGGACAATCTCGCCCACAACTTTAACTGCACTAAATGTTCCGGCAGGGACAGTGACTTTTTCTGTACCACTGACGGTAAATTTTTCAGAAATTGCCACCCCCATCATGCCCGCTCCCTCCCAGGCCCAGTTATCGCCAACGTTGGGCGGATTTTTCAGGCTAATTCGTTGCGGGGTAAAGGTCACAGCTTGGTTATTGCTGGGAAAGAGTTGTTTCTGCCAAAGTACCAGGCCTGGGGGCTTCGTGTACCAATCTTGGAAGCTTTGAAATTGGGTTTTAGTTTCAGTCTGAATCCAGATTGAGCCATCTGATTGCGTCGTTGTGCCCAAAACTGTGATTTGATATTCCGAGGTTTGCCCCGCAGAGGTTGTGGTTTTAAATTTCCACCAATTATCCTGACGCAAAGGGTAATAGTCCGGTGGCGGAGTCTGGGCCTGGGCTTGCAAACTTCGGCGAGAGGCTATGCCCTGTTCAAGATGAGTAACAAAACCAGTCATTGCAACTAGTCCCAGACCCAGCGGTAACCAGTGTTGCATCTTAGGCATCAGCCAGACCTCCCTTCAATCCAGATTAATGCCAAAATTAGCGAGGTGCTCGATCCTGGCTAGTCAAAATCCCCTTATAAAACTGAATGTTTAACTCTTTGGGGTAATCAATAAAGCCAGTCGGGCCAAACCAGCGATTATAAAGGGAGACCGCCGTTGGCTGCTCGGCCACAACCCCCTCCATAAATTGCAGCAAGCTAATATCGACTAAATTGCGCCAGTCCGATTGATTTTGCGGCACCATACAGGCATAGGCTTCCGACTGAATTGGGGTTTTGGGAACAATCCGAAAATTGCTGAGGGCATTCTGTTGTTTCAGACTTCCTTCAAGTAACACCCCATCACTGGCAAAGGCATCAATTTTTCCAGCTTTGACTGCTTCGGCCCCCTCCAAGCGATTGGATACATAGACAATAGTCACCGGGGGTTGGAGGTTTTGTAAGGCTCCCTCGTTCGTGGTTCCGCGAATCACCCCGACTTTTTTACCGGCTAAAGAGGCAGGCCCCTGGGCAGAACTGTTATTCCCGACCAGCAATTGTGTTCCCGCGAGAAAGAACGGTACGGAAAAATCGACAAACTTGGCTCGATTCCATGTCCGAGATGTCGCCCCACACTCAATATCAACCTGGCGTTGCTCAACCATGGGAATCCGATTTGCCGTTGTTACCGGCACCAGTTCTAAGCGGATTGGCTTTTTCAATTCCTGTTCAGTTCGAGTCCGAATTAATTCCAATAGCTCCACGGAAAAGCCAACAAACTTACCATTTTGCTCAAAGGCAAAGGGAGCCGCATCTTGCCGCGTTCCTGCTGTGATCACCCCAGTGCGATTAATTTTTTCTAAAACGGTCTCAGCCCAGGCCCCCAGAGGAAATGTAACCGCCAAAACTGTCGCTGTTAGAGAAACAGAAATTTTTTGCCAAGCAACCGTTTGGGACATTAATGTATTCAGGCTGGTCAAGAGAGTAGGCATAGACGTTTGGGTGTGAGAGGAAACAGGTTTAGGAAAGTCATCAACATTCAGGGCCTGGGCTGCTTTATGCTACTACCAAACCTGAGCCGAGCAATGCCAACGTCCATTCTGACTTCACACTATACACCCTGGCTTACCCCCTCACCAGGCCCCTCTCCTTCCCTGTCTCAGATACTACTGAACATTGAAAAATTACGCGTCCCAAAATTCAGCGTCAGGGCCAGATTGACATGCTCGAGGCAGTTAATTAACCACCCCATTTGGTTGCGTTGTAGAGATTGGTAGTGGTTAAACAGGATGGCCAAGCGTTGCTCCAAGTGGGATTTCACTTTGTTACAAACCAAAACAACCTTCAGAAGCAGCCCAACAGTGGCCGTAGTACCAATGGTATTGAGTAAATCCATAAAGACAACATGATTGGGAGCTTCAGCTTGATCGACAACTAAGTAGTTCAAGGTTTGGCAACAGGTGCGCACCAACACAAATTCATTGACGGATTTGGCCTGCTGGAGCGTGGGCAGATTTTTCAAATATTGTTGTAAACGTTGGCTAAAGCGGCTATTCTTCTGCTCCAGGCCTGGGATATTGAGTAAATAGTTCTGAAAGTCTTGTTCAAACGTTGGTGGGGCGGGCGTGTAAATTAACCGATTTTGCAATTGTTGGGCCTGTTGCCGATAGGTATTTTTCCCATCTACTTTCCCGACATAGTGTTTCAGGGCGGTTTTTAGTTCTTGATCGGGTAATAGGGTTGGATTCGGGACTAGCGGGGCGCGGCCACCATGGGAGCGACGTAACTCAGCCGTTAAATAGTGGGATATGTTTGTTTCAAACTTCAACTGGGCCTGGACTTGCGAGTGGCGGACAAATTCTTTCTCTTCAGGCGTATTCGTTTGGCTAATCAGGCAATGATCGTAGAGATAGGGATAGCGGCGAATCAGCGTCACCAGTGACCGATCTCCATTGCGGCGAATTTCAGAAACATCCCCAGTATCCTCACAGTAAAACTCAATCAGCCGCCGCAGCTTTTGAAAATATTCACTTTGGATATAGCTTTTCACCAATTGCCGCAACCGCCGGACATTTTGGGCCCGACTCAAGCCTGCCGCCGGAATCATGATTGGAGCCGAGAGCATATCCAAAAAATCCTTTACCGCACCTTGGAGATGGGGGCGCGATTGCCAGCGGTTGATCAGGATGTGGCAGCAGCGATTAAAGAATAATTTAAAGGTTTGCTGGCCTTGGGGACTGGCGGTGATGTTGTCGATCAAATCCTGAATATTCCGGTCAGGATAGTTATAGCCAATTAAAAAGAGTGAGCGAAACCGTTCAATGACTCGCTGGGGGGACTCCACTTGAACACAGGCAAGCAGATGCTCATAAATAATTTGTTGATCGCTCTGTTGTAGCCAGAGATTCATCGTGTTCATGATTCGGCCTGCTCTTCGCTAAAAGAGAGTTGGGAATTAAAAGAGAGTTGAGTGGGGATGGATTACGGGCAGAAACACAGAAATCAGAGACAACACTCTCTCGTATTGCCAAATCATAACGACCAGCCAACGACAAATTGGTGATCTATCTCACACATCGCCATTGATTGTCTTGACACTACAAAAGTTCCCAGGCCCTGTGCCAATCCCCAAAATTCCCCTAAATCAAGGGGCTAAGATTTAGTGTGCCCACAGGAGAAGCCAAAGATTACAGGGTCAAGGCCTGGGGATTAGTGGCGATCAATTTGGCCAAGTCCTGGAGGAACGCGGCGGCATCGGCTCCATAAATGACGCGATGATCACAGGTAATATTCACCTCCATTTGGGATTGCACGCCAATTAAGCCATCTTTGGTAGCAACCACCGCGGGTTTAGAGGCGCCAACGGCCATAATTGCACCCTGGCCTGGGGTGAGGATCGCATCAAAGTTATTCACCCCAAACATCCCTAGGTTGGAGAGGCTAAACGTGCCAGAGTTGTACTCATCCGGTTGAAGTTGTTTGGTGCGGGCCCGCTCGACTAAATCTTTCCAGGTACGGGAGAGGGTATAGATATCAATTTTGTCGGCATCTTTGAGGACAGGAGTAATCAGGCCCCCCCCCGGCATCGCCACCGCCACGGCAATATTGATCTGCGGCTTGTATTGAATCCCTTGCTCGGTATAACAGGCGTTGATGATTGGGTGTTTTTGCAACGTCAGAGCCACCGCTTTCGCCAACAGGGCGGTCATGGTTACGCCTTTGGACTTGATCTGCTTATAGAGGGCATCCAGGCCATCGGTGGTGATCGTATAGCTGACGTGAAAATCAGGAATTTGCAAACTGGCATTCATGTTGCGGACAACGGCATTTTGCAGCGTCGTCAGGGGTTGAATTTCACCTGCTAAGGCGGCGGCGGGAATACTGGGGGCAGGGGTAGGGATACTCGGTGTAACAGGCGAGGCCTGGGTGACAACAGCAGTGCTGGGGGGGCTGACTTTACCGACTGCTGCTTCCACATCCGCTGCGATAATCCGCCCGTGGGGGCCACTCCCTTTCAGGGTTTTGAGGTCAACCTTAAGGTCTTTGGCGAGTTTTTTGGCCCGCGGGGAAGCGATCAAACGACCACTGGGAACGGGAATAGAAGCGGCGACTGGGGTGGCAACTGCGGGACTAGGAGCACTACTACCATTGGGGCTAGAGGCAACGGGGGGCGGTTCAGATTTAGTCGGACTTGAGGTAGCTTGGGCCTGGGCAATTTCCGCTTCGGTTTCTGCAACTAAGCCAATCGTCGCCCCCACCGGAGCAGAGGATCCGGCCGGAACGGTCACCACCGCTAAGAACCCCTCATAGAAGGATTCCACGTCCATATCGGCTTTGTCGGATTCTACGATTACCACTGTTTCGCCTTTTTCGACCTTATCCCCCGGTTCTTTCACCCAAGAGACAATTTTCCCTTCAGTCATGGTGGAACTTAGGGCCGGCATAAACAGTTCACGAATCATGGGGCAGTATCCCGAACAGTAACGATGAATTAAGGAGCAACAACCGACAGCGCTACAGCATTCACCCAGATTTACCCAGCAGCCAATCTCTCAGAATCGGAGCATGCCCCTGTTAAATCAAGGCTTGCAATCTTAAAGCGTACCGCGAATATCTTCAATCACGCCATCCCGGAGGAGGATTTCCACCTGCATTTTCTGAACTAGGTTATCCCCTTTTTGGACGTAGAAGAAGTTATCCATTTGCCCCTGATCCACCTCCACTTCAAATTCCAATTGTTGAACTTGGTTGAGTTGCTGGAGGACGACATTTTTTTGTTGCAGGAGTTCACTTTTCTGGGTGTTGGCTTGGCCCTGGACTTCCTGGATTTTGGCTTCGACAGCTTCCCCATTCAGGTCTGTTTTTTGTTTCCGCAGTTCGGCAATGACCTGTTGGAGTTGGACATCGAGTTGCTGGACTTGGGTATCAAGTTGGTTAATCTGGGCCTGGAGTTGGCGTTGGGCATCTTCTTTCCAGAGTGGAGTGACGACAGCTTTGATGTTAATTTGCCGACGCAATAGAATCTGATCCACAGAAATCTCCATTGAACTGGGTTAACCTTACTCAAACATCCCGTTAATCATATCGTGGTAGCGTTCCATCACAACATGGCGGCGGATTTTCAGGGTTTGGGTCAGCAGGCCATTGTCAATCGTGAATGGCTCCAGGATAAAGCGAAACTCCGCAATCCGATCATCCGAGCGGTACCCTGGCCGGTTTTTGACTTCCCGCACCAGTTCTTGCCGATATAAGTCGTGAACCATTTTGCTTTCGAGGCTGACTTTTTGACCGCTGTTGGGCGGGGCCTGGCCTGGAAGGTCTAAGGCGTAACCAGATTCACTCAGCCAGAGTTGCAAGGCCTCAGTATTTGGGACAATTAAGGCCCCTAAGGCTTTCTGATCCTGACCGACGAGCATAATTTGAGCCACATAGGGGCTACGGATACAGGCATCTTCAATTGGTTGCGGTTCAATGTTTTCGCCATTACTGAGGACAATCGTGTCTTTTTGCCGGCCTGTGAGAACAATATCCCCGGCTGGAGCCAGTAAGCCTAAATCCCCGGTATCAAACCAGCCTTCGGAATCTAAAACTTTGGCTGTGGCTTCCGGTTTGTTGTAGTAGCCCTGCATCACCTGCGGCCCCTTGGCCAACACCAGGCCCTTTTGCCAAAATCCCAGGGGTTCTTTCGTTTCGGGATGGACAATTTTCAATTCCGTATCCGGTAAGGGCCGCCCGGAAGAGCCGCGTAAATTTGCCCAATACCGCCGCCCACTCAAGACCACCGCAGTTTCGGTTAAACCATAGCCCACCAGAACTTCCACGCTAATCAGTTCGTAGAAGGTATCCAAGTGAGCAGCCAAGGCTCCCCCGCCACTGATCACCTGTTTTAAGGCTCCCCCGGTGGCTTCTCGAATTTTGCTGTAAACCCGTTTTTCCCCCAGGCCATAGAGGGGTGTTAAGAAAAAGAGTTGGACTTTAGCCCAGAATTTATCAGCACCGGAGGGATTGGGTTGCTCTAAACTTAACCCCTGGATAATCCGGCGACTTTTGATATAGCGGGTGCCAATACCGAGAAAAAATTCCGCCAAACGGCGTTTACTGGCTGGGGCTTCCCGGAGTTGTTTTTGCACGCCTTCATAAATCGCTTCCCAAATCCGGGGGACGGCAATCATGTACTGGGGTTTGTGTTTCTTCAGATCGTTTTTGAAATGGCGAATGTTGGTATAGGTTTGGGTGCAGCCACTGGCAAAGAGGAAATATTCACAGACTCGCTCGTAGGCGTGCCAAATCGGCAAAATACTCAAAACCCGATCCCCCGGCTCTGGCTGAACCACGGCCCAAATGTTGAGGATTTGACTGAGCAGACCGGCATGGGTAATCATCACCCCCTTGGGTTGGCCAGTAGTTCCCGAGGTGTACATCAATGTGGCTAAATTCTCTTTTTTGAACGGCACAGAGGTGACTGGGCTATATTTCCCTTCCTCAAACACCTGGGCAAAGTTCAACACCCGACAGGGAGACACCTCGCCGGGAAATTTAGGCTCTTCGGCAGAGAGTAAAATAATTGCTTTGAGCGGCAGTTTACCCAGGCCAGGTGCAATTTTCTTCAACGTGGCTAAGTCTTCAATGATTAATAGGCTGGAACCACTGTCTTGGAGGATATAGATTAATTCCTGGGCTTCCGCCAGGCCACTGCGGACAACATTCACTGCCCCAGCCAAGAGGGTGCCCTGATCGGCAATCAACCACCGGGGACTGTTATCGGCAAAAATCGAAATTCGCTCACCGGGTTCAATCCCCAAGGCCTGGATGCCCGCCGCAAACCGTTGAATTTGCCGATATAGCTCACTGTAGGGAATTGTTGTTGGGGTGTCTTCGTAGGGAGCATTGAGGGCAATAATCTCGGGGTAACGGCGGGCGAGAATACTCCAGATTTGGGGCAAAGCTCTTAAGGATTTATATTCGTCCCAGGCCTGGGGGGGGGGGGCATCTTGGGGCCATCCGGTTGCTGGTGTCTTGGTGTATGCGGTTTCGACCATAGAACCCCCACTCAGTCCACTGCCAAGATTTGTCTCTCTACCCTCGATAATACTCACTTTCCTGGCCGATGCATGCGGCTCTGTGCCAATATTTTTGCAAGCGAACGGCCCAGACATCCCGTAAAATAACTGTGCTACTGGTGCTCAAGCCCACTCCATCCCTGAGTGTTACATGTCCTCTGACCACATCCCGATTCTTGATCTCAAAGCCCAATACCAGGCCCTCCAAACTGAAATTCAAGCGGCGGTGAATCGGGTTTTAGAGTCGGGGCAGTTTATCTTAGGGCCGGATGTGACGGCATTTGAAACGGAAATTGCGGATTACCTCGGGGTTAAGTTTGCCATTGCGGTTAATTCCGGAACCGATGCTCTAGTCATCAGTTTGCGGGCCTTGGGCCTGGGGCCTGGGGATGAGGTGATTACCACCCCGTTTTCCTTTTTTGCCACAGCCGAATCGATCTCCATCGTTGGGGCCAAGCCCGTATTTGTTGATGTCTGTGCCGAGACGTTTAACCTCAATCCGGCTCTGATTCCGGCGGCGATTACCCCCCAAACCAAAGCAATTATGCCTGTCCATCTGTTTGGTCAACCGGCGCGGATGGGGGAACTGCTTGAACTAGCCCAGGCCCATAATCTTAAGGTGATTGAAGACACGGCCCAGGCCATGGGAGCGCAATATTTTTCCACCTGTTCAGATTGTCAATGTCAAACCACTACCCAGTCAAAACTCACTGGCAAATTGGTTGGTAGTATCGGGGACTTTGGTGCGTTTTCCTTTTTTCCGACTAAGAACCTTGGGGCCTATGGCGATGGCGGCTTAATCACAACCAATGATCCGGAATTGGCGGAACTGGCCAAAATGCTCCGGGTACACGGCTCTCGCAAACGCTACGTCAATGAACTGATTGGCTATAACTCCCGGATGGACAGTTTACAGGCGGCGATTCTACGGGTGAAGTTACCCTACTTAAAAACCTGGAATGACCAACGCCGGGCAATTGCAACAAAATATAACGCCCAACTCCAAGATGTTCCTGGAATTATTACCCCAAAAGTCACCCCAGGCCATGTGTTTCATCAATATACGGTGCGGATTTTAGCCAACAAACGGGATGCGGTGGTGGAGTACCTGCGGGGCCTGGGGATTAGCACCATGATCTACTATCCAATTCCCCAAGATCGGCTGCCCGTCTATGACGGAAAATATGCCCGTTTACCTGTGAGTGAGCAATTGGCGGCTGAGGTGATCAGTTTACCCCTGTGGCCGGAGCTTGCCGATGCCCAAATTTCTCAAATTACCCAGGCCCTTGCCGAGGCAATTCGGATCAATGCCTAATTCTCATCAGGTGGCGGCGAGTTGTGCTTGTTTCCATGGGCCTGGGCTGAAGCGGGATGGGAAGAGATCCAGTAAGGTAACTAAATGAGACCCGAAATGCTCTGCCTTGGTGTTTGAGATGCTCGGTCGTAACTCAGTTCAGGGCCAGAGTGCTTGCTCATCATGCTGTCTAACCTAATTTCCATTGGCTTATGTGTGGGACTAGTTGGCCTGGGGGCACCGGCCTGGGGGCAAGAGAGTCAGGTTTCTAATGCGCTCCTGAATCGGGTAAAGCAGGATTTAGCGCGGCAGTTGAAGATTTCTCCCCAACGACTCAATGTTTTGCAAGCAACGCCCCAAACTTGGCCCGATAGTTGTTTAGGGATACCAAACACCCAAAAAACCTGTAATCCCCTGATGGTGGTCGGCTGGCGAATTACGGTAGGTGATGGGCAAAAGCAATGGTTTTATCGCACAAATGAGACGGGGCAACTGTTGGCCTTAGAAAACCTCAAACAGCCTGTTCCTCTGTTACCCCAGGCCATTGCCACTGCAGTTTTGACGGCTGCCGCCGCGCAGTTTAACCAGGCCCCTGATACCCTCTTTATTGCTGCTGCAACTCCTAAAGTTTGGTCGGATGGCTGTCTTGGCCTGGGGGGCTTGAATTTACTTTGCACGGAACAACTCACGCCCGGCTGGGAAATTACCGTTCAAAGCCGCCTAGAAGTCATGCCCCAACGCTGGGTTTATCGCACCAATCAATTGGGAACGTTGATCACTTGGGATGCGGCCGGGAGCCAAATCATTGGGCAACTGATTACCCCGCCAGCGCGGATTCCGCCTGCTGATCTCCCCCCAGCCTTAACCGATACGCAACTGTTTCGGGTGATCACAATGGGAGGGCTAAGCCAGCGGACTGTGACGACGACACTTTTAGCAGATGGGCAGATCATGCGTGAAATTACCGACCCACGGGGCAGGGATCAAACAACACGCCTAAGACAAATTACCCCAGAACAGCTCGCCCTCTGGCAAGAACTATTACGACAACGCCGATTTAACCGGTTTGATCTCTATCAATTTGGTTCCCCAACGCCAACTACGCCCAGCAGTCGCGTCTTTTTATCCAACCCTGAAGCCACGACTGAGTTTAGTGATCTCGAACAGTACAAGCTGCCAGCGGATTTAATGGCAATTTTCAAGGCCTGGGAAACCCTTATTCAGCGGGGCCGTTTGCCCAAAAATGTTTTACCCGATGCACCCTTGCCGACTCAGGGAAAATAACAGCATTAATGAAAATAACAGCGTTAATAATGTATACCCGCTTGCTCCATTCGCTGCAATGCCTCTCCTAAACGCTCACAGTCCGTAATTAAACTAACTCGGACAAAGCCTTCACCACCCTCACCAAAGGCATTCCCAGGCGTGACGACAACTCCAGTTTCCTGCAATAACTTCAGGGCAAAATCTGTTGAGCTAACTCCGACTGGCGTTGGCAGCCAAAGATACATCGTGGCTTGAGTTTTCGGTACGTCCCACCCCAGTTTCCCCAGGCCGGAAATTAAAAAATCCCGCCGTTGCCGATAGCGGTCACAAACTGCGGTGAGATACTCATCCGGTAGATTTAAGGCTGTTTCGGCTGCCGTTTGGAGCACAGCAAATAAGCCATAGTCCAGATTAGTTTTGAGCGTTCGTAGTCCTTGGATAATATGGCGATTCCCGACCACAAACCCGACCCGCCAACCGGCCATGTTATAGGTTTTGGAGAGGGTATGAAATTCCACCCCAATCTCTTTCGCCCCCGGAATTTCTAGCAGACTGGTGGGTTGATAGCCATCAAAGGCTAATTCGGCATAGCAAAGATCATGGACTAAAAGGATGTTGTACTCTCGGGCAAATTCAACAATATCAACAAAAAACTGGCGGGGAGCAGTGGCGGCAGTGGGGTTACTCGGATAGTTAAAGTACAGGATCTTGGCCTGGTGAGCAATCTCAGGGGGAATTCGATCCAGATTAATCAGCCAGTCTTCTTCTGGTTTAAGAATTAGGGGATAAATATTGGCTCCGGCAATGGCGGGCCCGCGAAAATGGGCGGGATAGGCCGGGCTGGGGACTAAAACCACATCACCGGGATTGACATAGGCCAGGGCTAGGTGGGTTAAACCTTCTTTTGATCCCAACAAGGGCAGGGCCTCCCCATCCGGATCGAGTTCCACCTGGTAGCGGCGATGATACCACTGGGTAATGGCTTTGCGAAAATTTGCTGTGCCTTCAAAGGGGGGATAACCGTGGTGGCTGGGAACCTGGAAGGCCTGGATGGCGGCATCAATCACCGGCTGCGGGGCCATGCCATCGGGATTTCCCATGCCCAGATCAATGAGATCCAGGCCCTGTTCACGGGCGCGGGCTTTTAGCTCATCCAAGCGGGCAAAGACATAGGGAGGCAAGGCCCCTAAGCGATCCGCCGGTTTAATCCAATCCAGGCCCATGCTACGCTAACCCTTCTGCACAGGCATTGCGATTACTGGGGGATGTCTCGGCTGTGGTGGAAATCATGGCAGCCATCAGCTCCGTGGGGGTTACGGCAAAGGGTAAATGGTGAATGTCAGAGGCAGGTTGACAGGCCTGGGTTGCGGCGGTTTCTAAATCCCGTAGGGAAATGTCTCCGAGTCCCAAATCAGCTAAGGTCATGGGTAAACCAATCTCGTTGTAGAAATTCAGGAGTTGTTGTCGAGAGCTTGCCGCCAAGTGACTCCCTTGCATCAGTTCTTCTAGGCGTAACTGCACCAGAATCCCGTAGGCCACCTTTTCCCCATGAAGGCTTTTTTTCGCCATTGGTAAATGGGTTAGGCCATTGTGCACTGCATGGGCTGCCACTGTCCGACATTGCGCCCCCCCCAGGCCCCCAATCATTCCCGCCATTAACACCGTTGCATCCACAACCTCTTGCCAGGCCGGGCCACCAAAGTCTGCCAAAGCTTGCGTAGATTTTTGTAAGAGAATGTCCCGTAAGACTCGGGCCTGTTGCACCGCTGCAATAATTAACGTCTGCTGAGAATGACCACTGCTGACTGAGGCTTCATACCACTTGGCTAAGGCATCCCCGATCCCAGCAATTAAAGTCCGTGGGGGCGCGCTGGCAATTAGCTGATAATCCAACATTAATAGGTTGGGACAGGTGGCCAGGCCAACATCGTATTGAAACGCCCCCGCCGGACTATAGACATTGGAGAGCGCTGTCCAGGCCGCACAGGTCGCTGCCGAAGTCGGGATGGTGATGATTGGTAACTGGGCCTGGTGGGCAACTAACTTGGCTGTATCCAAAGCCTTACCCCCGCCTATGCCAATAATTACATCGGCCGGGTGTGTGTGAAGTTCTGCTTGGAGCGCCGTTAATGTTGCTTCACTACAATCTTTGATTGGCACACTCCAGGCCAGCTTGATTTCCTTAAACGCATCGGGTTGCCGTTGACCTAAAGCCTTTTTTAGAACTGTTTGCGCCTGCTGACCACCAATAACTAGGGCTTTTTGGCCAAACTGCTGGACTAACTCTGGGGCCTGGCTGAAAATTCCCCATCCCCGCTGGACTTGAGCTGGAGCAATCGTGAGGGTAGGCAATAAATGAGGCGGCGTAACAGACTTCATAGACAACGGGCAAACGGAACAGGCCACATGCAAGGGGTTGACCTTTGGCTTGGCTCTGGGGTGACTGATAGTGATTTCTTATCTTAACCCTGATCTACCTTATTTTCTGGGCCGGGAGTCACTGAAGATGGGGTCTAGGGTAATGTTTTCTGACTCTGGTATCGGGCCTGGTAACCCATTGATCCCGGCTTTCCCCTACACTTTGGTTATCCATATTTCTCCCTGATCAATCCCTCAAGAGCCTCTGCCATGGTTGTCTTCGGCGTTTTACTGTTCATTGCCGCGATTGTCCTTTTTTTTGTCCAACGCCACTACCGCCTCAAACTCCGGAGCTTAAAAGTTGCTAACCTGGTCAACAGTGAAAGTATTCAACGCCTAGCTGCCGATGTTGCTGCCGAAATTGGGCCTGGGAGCCTGCGAGAGTATGTCAAGCTCTACGGACGCGTCAAAGCCGACACTCCTTTAACCTCAGAACTCAAGGAAGTTCCCTGTGTCTATTACTCCATGTCTGTCACCCGCGAGTATGAAGAACGGGTTCGCCGAGAAGATAGTGAAGGCCGGACAGAATGGCGCACCGAAAGACGCTCTGACACGCTTAGCAGTAACACCCAAGCCATTCCATTTCTGGTTCAAGATTCGCAGGGAGCCGTCTTAGTTGATCCAGAGGGAGCCGCGATTGAAACGGTGCAGGTCTTAAATGAGTTTCGTCCGGAGCACAATACGAGCCACTTAAGTTTTGGTAGTTTTTCCTTGAACTTGGACGTATCCTTTGGCAGTGGGGGCAAAACCCTGGGGTATCGCTATCAGGAGTCGATTTTGCCTTTAGAGCGGCAGGTGTTAGTGGTCGGGGAAGCCAGCGATCAGACCGGGGATTTACGGGTGGGCAAGCCCCAACAAAAAGGGCGGAAGTTTTTCGTCTCTCTGAAGTCAGAAGATACCTTGACCAGCCACACCCAGGACATCATTAGATACACCACTTGGGGGGCAATTGCCTGCGTTGTGCTTGGCTTTCTTTTAGTCGTGGCGGGACTGCTCAGCGGCTAGGCTAGATGCATTTTCAAAACGGCGGCGGAAGCGCGGCGGACTTTACAGCGAATCGTGGGCAACCCCAAACGTTGACAGGCCTCGTAGCGATGGCAGCCAGAAAACCCGTAGTATTGACCCTCAACTTCGAGGACATCAATCGGTTCCTGCTGCCCAATTTCAGCAATCGAATTCATTAGGGTAATGACCTTATTCGGATCGTTTTGGCGCAATAATGGGCGGCGAATTGCAGTTAAGGGTAAATCCAGGATACGCATGCTGCACACTCCAGGTTCTAAGAACGCTCGAATTCAAGGTTCAGCTCAATTTTCTAAATCATAGTCGTTACGAGTTTATTTTGTCAATCAGCTTTATCGCTTATTTCTTGTCGGGGGGGTGTTGGCTCTGATTGCTGGCATGATTATGCTTGGACTCACGGCCTGGGTTCTCGGCGAAACCTTGCGTACTTGTTTTCAGGGACTAGTTCGTTTTCCAGAAGTCCGGTTAAGTCTTGGGTTGGGGAAAATATCAGGTTACATTAGAGGTACGGCACCCCAGCCAAATTAGACCTATCACTGTCCAGGAAGGAGCGAAGTCATGGGTGAAACGTTGGACACTAACTTACCCAGTGTGCGGCAAATCCAGACCTTGATTAAGGAAAATACGGAAGTGGAGGTCAAACTGAGTACAAGTGATTTGGTTGTCGGGAAGTTGCGGTGGCAGGATAGCAACTGTTTGTGCGTATTAGACCACTACGATCAGCCGACGATTGTCTGGAAGCAATCCATTGTTTTCATCAAGCCAAAAGTGTCCTGAACGGAATTCCAGTTTGGCTAGTGTAAAGACTCCGGCTAGGGCTAAGACCCGATTTTGAAAATAGTCAGCACAACCAGGCCAGGTAAAGATGCTTAATTCATGGGGATGTGAGATGAATAAATTTGGGACATGGCAAGCGAGAATTAGGCGTTGGTGTCTGGGAGTCGTCTTGCTGGTGTTGTTAGTTGTCAGTGGCTGGACGGGCCTCTATCTTCCAGCCTGGGCGGCGACGACCGGTACCGTAGAACTTACGGCCAGCGACATCTCGGCTGAAAAAATTAGTCAATTTGCCCAGGCCTACCGTCAGATTATTGCCCTGATTGATTCCCGAGAAGCGGAACTCCGCAGCGCGGAAACCCAGGCCGAGGCACTTCGGATTGAACAGGATATTGAAACGGCTGCCCTAGCCACGATTGAAGCCGCGGGGTTAACGGGGCCAGAGTATTTACAACTGTTGGGCCTGTCCAATACGGACACGGAACTGAGCCAACGGATTGTGACCCAACTAGAAGAAGCAAATTAACAGGTTGTCATCTGCGAACCCGGAAGAACTGGCCAGAATTAAGCTGGAATGGTTTGTTGACTCTTTTGGATGTACACGGCCTGGACATATTCCAAGTCCAATTCCGCAAATCGGTCAATCACCCAATTGCAACGTCTTTGGAGCATATGGAAGGGGAAGGTGTGAGCAATGCCCAAAACCGGTAATCCCGCCCGTTTCGCTGCTTCGATCCCCATGAATGTATCTTCAATCACCAGGCAATTAGGCGGGGCAATATCCAAGCTTGGGAACTTTTTAACCAGTTGATTCACTGCCAGGACATAGCCAGCGGGATCAGGTTTTCCTGGACTGACATCATTAGCCGTGACCATCACTGAAAAGTCAGACCACAGGCCAGCCCGTTTCAGGATTAACTCCACTTCCGAGGGCAAGGCCCCCGTCACCAGGCCCAGTTTAATCCCCTGATTGACTAAGGTTTTGATCAACTCCTCTACTCCGGGGAATAAGGGTAAGGCCTCTAATTTTGCCAGTGCCGCCTGGTAGGCCTGGGATTTTTGCGCCAGTAATTTGTCCAAATAGGTTCCGTTGACATACCGCCCCCGCCGACTGAGGACATTATCTAAACATTCGCGATCCGAACGACCCAGGCAAAACTGCTGATACTCATCCGGTTGGGGGCGCAGATTTTCACTCAGGAGAATTTCAGAAATTAACTGGGCATGAATCGCCTCATCATCAACAATCACGCCGTTAAAGTCGAACAAGACTGCCCGCAAGCCCATGATTTAACTCACTGCCATCTGGTACGGTTCGGGAAATAGTTGGTGGATGCGATGGCTAATTTGGGCTGCAATGTCGAGGTAATGCACATCTTCAGGAGCAGAACGGACTAAAGACTCTCCAATTAACACCGCTTTGGCCCCAGCTTGATGCACTTGGCTAATGTGGTGCGGGGCCTGGAGACCAGATTCACTGACGATTAAAATGCCCCGCTCCCGAATTTCTGGATAACGGTGTTGGAGTAATTCAACCGTAGTTTGGGTATCCGTGTGGAAGGTTTCTAAGTCGCGGTTGTTAATCCCAATCAACTCCACGCCATCTAGGGCTAAGGCTCGATCCAATTCCTCTAAGGTATGCACTTCCACTAGGGCGGTCATGCCCAGGCCCCGCGCAATCTTGACAAAATACTGCAAATCCCGATCCGACAACACTGCCGCGATCAACAACACCGCATCAGCCCCTTTCACCCGCGCTAAATACATCTGATAGGGGTAAATAATAAAATCCTTACAGAGCAGGGGTAAATCCACCGCTGTCCGTACCTGGGCTAAATAGTCAAAACTGCCCTGGAAAAACTTTTCATCCGTCAACACCGACAAACAAGCCGCCCCGGATGTTGCGTAGGCCTGGGCAATGGCAACCGGATCAAAGTTGTGGCAGATCACCCCTTTACTCGGTGAGGCTTTTTTCACTTCGGCGATCAGGGCAGGTTTGACAGGATGGGATTTCAAGGCTTCTAAGAACGGTCGGGGAGGGGCAGCAGCCAGGACTTGGCGTTGAAGATCAGGCAAGGGGAGAGTCTCACGCCGCTGCTCCACTTCAGTTTCCTTATGCCAAATGATCTCCTCCAAAATGTGACGCGGTTGGGTCTCGGTATCTGACATCCGAGTCTGAAACTGAAGGCTCTGTACCACCACAGGCGGATTGGGAGAACGGCGGCGAATTTGCATATAAAAGCAGATAAAGATTGAGCTGATGCACTCTACTATAGGCCGGAAAATGTGTCTAATTTGTGAGTAAGGTTACAAAGTCTGACAGGGCAGGGGTCACAATCCGCACTACTACCCGAGTTATGTAAAGTTACGCAACTAGAAAATTAAGTTTTGTTTCAAATCTGCCATTTTGCCGGATAAAAGTTTGCTATTTTGATTTGAAAATTCAGCCCTTTTTTTGCTTGTCTCCAGTCTGTTTGAGGAATGTTGCATGACCTATTCGTTCCAACTACTCGGCGTTTCCCCCGTGATTCAATTGTTCCAAAGCCAACAACAGGTGATCCAAAGTCGCCCAGATCTCGAATATGTTGGAGTCCACCAGTGTACGTTGGATGCGTTTGTTGGATCGGTGGAAACTGTGGCCCTGACTAAAGGCTGGGAAGCGACGCCAGTGGTGAATTCTGTGATTGAGTTTTGGGTGAATAATCCCCAGAAAATCCAGTATTGGGCTAATCGTCTCCAGGCCGCGGGGCAGGAAAATCTCCTTATGGCTCGGGTGGGAAAATTAGAGGCCCTCAAATCCCGCTTTGATCACCTATTCCGCGTGGGGCAATGAGTCCGAGGGGCTGGAGGCGTGAGATTCTGCTTGTCAGTGGTGACACTCAACCCCTAGGGGCAAACCTGATCACGAAGACTCCCAGCAAGACAATCCAACGCCCCAACCCATCAAACTTATCCGGGTAATCCGATCTATTCCCCAACTCCAGGCCAGGGATAAGGCCACGAAAACACCACCATAAGCTGCATCGGCCCGGCCGAAATGATCCAGCAAGGACAAAAAAAGCATTGACTGAATCATTAACCCCACGCTTGGCTAGATGGTTGTACCCCGGCCTGGGATAATCCCCGCTGTTAAACGTTTGATTGCTCGGTCAGCAATATCGCGATAGCGCATTTCCCCAGAGAGAATTAATCCCATCCGGCGGGTGGCTGAGGGGCGTTTGACTCCGAGTTTGTAGCCCAGATGCGGTACCCGATAAAACAAGGCAGCTAAGCGTTGGGCCCAGGCCATATCATTGCCCCATTCCTCGTTAATCAGGGTTGAGTAATCACTCAAGGCATTGCCATCCCCAGCTAAAGCCCGGTCAATTGCTAATCCTGCCTGCATCCCGCTATAAATGGACGGACGAATCCCCTCGGCGGAAAAGGGATCGACGACACAGGCGGCTTCTCCAGCTAAGAGAGCATTTTGGGTATGGAGTTTTTGTTTACCGTCCCATAAACAAATCGGGTGGCCGTACTGCTTGGCCTGGGAAATATCTAAATCAAACAGGGTGGCGTAGTTTTTGAGAATCCCCTTAAAGTCCTGGGGTTCCCCGCCGCGAAAGGTGCCAATCCCCACTGAATAGCCATCTGCTTTTGGAAAATTCCAGATATAGCCATTTTTGACCAGGCCAAACTCGAAATGAACGGCATGATCCTGATGTTCAACTGGGGCTTCCGCTTCTAAGGCTCCGGCAAGACGGCGTTTGCGCTCCTTAAATCCCAAAAGTTGTGCGAGTTTTCCCTTTCCACCATCCGCAGCAATGAGATAGGTTCCTGTAACTGGCCCATGTGCTGTCTTGATTTGCCAGTGATCGCTTTGCCAGGAAATGCCCGTAACTTCAGTTCCAGCCCGTAATTCTGCCCCTTGCTTTTGCCCCTGCTGCATCAGGAACTGATCAAAAATATCCCGCCGCACCATCCAAATCGGTTCCTGAGAGGCTAATTCCACTTCCACGGGATCTTCCTTGTTCCAGGTGTAACGCACAGCCCGTAACTTCAAGGAGATGGCGGGTTCAAAATCAAAATCAAACCATTGTCCAATCTGTGGCGATACGCCTCCCCCACAGGGTTTATAACGAGGCAGAGTTTCCTTGTCTAACACCAGTACTGACCGACCCCGTTTTGCCAAGTGATACGCGGCGGCCCCACCAGCTGGCCCTGCTCCGACAATCACGCAATCGTATCGCACGTTTAATGCCCCATTCGCCACAATCGTGAAGCAATTTTAAGGTCAATCGGAGGCCTGCTGCTACAGAAAAATAGGATTTGAGGCTCAGTCCAGCAAAAATACTTCCTTGTGACTACAAAATATCATCCAGGCCGAGATTATCCAGGCGGAGGATGTCATTGCTATTTCTGCCAAAACTGAGACATTTAATCCCACTACCCGTCAAGGTTTCAAGGATTTTGGTACTGTGTTCCTTGGTGAAATTAAGATAACAAAGGCATATGCGCCGCAGGGGATTCTCAAGCTTTGCAATTTAGCAAGAGTAGCGAGATTTAGGCATCAATCACCACCAGGCCCCGCGGATAGGAAATGCAAGTGAGGATAAATCCCTCGGCCTGTTCATCAGACTCTAAGGCTTCGGGGTCGTAGTCCTGCATCAAGATCTCACCCTCGAGCTTGCGTTTTTTACAGGTGCCACAGGTTCCAGAACGGCAACTACTGCGAATTTTGACTCCCTCTTGTTCCGCTAATTCCAGAATGGAGAGTTCACCATCGGCCGCCACCTCTTTCCCGGTCTTGTTAAATTTCACCACCATGTTGGAACTGGCAACGGGGCCTGGATTGACGGGGCTAGCCGGAGGGGGGCTATTGACGGGTTCCTCATGGGGCTGATTCAGGGTCAAGGGTTGCAAATTATCCAACAGGCCAGCTAAACCATACCCAGGCCGGGGGCTGACATCCACAGCGATGGGTGGGGGTGGTGCAATCGGGGTGACAATTGGCGGCTCAGGAATGTTTAAGGGCGAATTGATCGCCGGGGCGGCGACGGCTTTTGTCCCCTTGGGTTTGCCAAAACTTTCTTCGTGGTATTGAGTCATCGGATAGCCCAGGCCCTCTAGGAGGGATTTCACACTGGCCATAAAGGGATTGGGGCCACAGACAAACACGGTGCGCTCACGAAAATCTGGGGCAACCAGCTCCAACATTTGGGCATTTAAGCGACCGGTTAAACCGGACCAGGGTTGATGGGCTTGTCGCCGACTGAGACTGATTGCAACCTGCAAATAGGGCATTCGTTGAACTAACAAATCCAGTTCTGCCCGGTAAATAATATCCTCAGGGGTGCGGGCATTGTGGAAAAAGATGACATCAGCACTAGCCACAGTGTCATGGAGCCAACGCGTCATGGACATCATTGGGGTAATCCCACTGCCCGCAGAAATAAATAGCAACTTGTCGGCCGGGTAACTGGCACAACTAAATTTACCGGAAGGGCCGCTAATCGTAATCCAATTACCAACCTGGAGATGATCATGGAGCCAGTTGGAGACCTTACCGGGGGGCGCAGTCGGGCAATCTTCCGGAGTCGGGACGCGTTTGACACTAATTTCCAGGGTATGGGGGCGGGAAGGCGGCGAGGAAATGGAGTAGGAGCGGCTGACAGATTGTCCATTAACGTCTAGATCGAGGGTGACGAACTGGCCGGGTTTGTAGTTAAACAGCACCGGTGGCTCGGCCACAAAGCAAAAGGTTTTCACATCTGGGGTTTCTTGAATAATCCGGACACAGCAGACTTTTAAATCATCTTCTGGCCACGGGCGTAGGGCTTGTAAGTCGAGTAGCTGCAGTGGTATGGCCTGGACAGGTAACTCCGTTGGGGGCCCTAAATTGAGCGTTGTCGGGGAATCAATCAGCTCCAGGCCTTCCCCTTGGCTATCCACAGAAATGACCTCTAGGGTATAGGGGCCAATACTAATTTGATCATTGACTTTGAGGGGATAGGCTTGTTCCGGAGTCAGGGCTTGCTGATTAAGGCGAGTTCCCCCTAAACTCCCGGCATCTGTAATCACATAGGTTTCATCAATAAACTTTATTTTGGCGTGGAGCCGACTGACTTCAGTGCTGGGTAAAATCAAGCTGGATTCAGGCAAACGGCCCATGCAATATTCCTGTTGAGACAGACCAGCAACAACAACATTCAGTTCAATGTCTTGGCTCGGCTCTTGGGTGCTTTTCAGCTTCAGTTTCAGCATGGTTTTGGCTCAATTCAATGACAACATTATTGAACATGGATCGGGTTTCTAAGCCGGCCTGGGCTAACTCTAACTCTGAACAATCATGAACTTTTATAACGACTAGGCAAACTCATGAAAAAAAGCAAAAGTTTCAGTCGGGGAGTGTAACCAAAGGCTAGACTAAATCCCAGTCCTGGCTATTCTTCAAGCTGACATAGAAATTTACAGCCCATTGTGATGCTTAACACAGGCCCAGTGTAATTTTCGTTCCCCCCTGGCCTGGGCCAGTCATTGTTGAATTGTGATCTTGCTCGACTGTGACACTGAGGCTATGCCCGAATGCTGAACAAAATTCCAGAAAAATATATGCATCTCTGCCGCTGGGGTTTGGCTCTGGGGTGGGTGGTGCTCATTATTTCCCTGTTTTACGATCCAGTGAGTGCCAATTGGACAGAGCCGCAATCCACAAGTCCGTTTCGGTTTAAGGGCGACTGTGCCCTGTTTCAGGGAGAGTGTTTGCCGGTGGTGGCCTATCCGATGACGGCACGGATTTTCTGGGGGATGGCAGTGCCAGCGGTGGTGGTTACCTTAGTTACCCTCAGTCATGAGGCCTGGCGCCGCCTATGCCCGTTGGCGTTTATTTCTCAGATTCCGCGGGCTTTGGGCTGGCAACGCAAACGGAAAATTGTCAATCCTACCACCCAAAAAGTCCGGTTTGAACTGATTCCGATTGAAGCAAGCTCTTGGCTCGGTCAAAATCGCCTGTGGGTGCAAATGGGATTGCTGTTCCTTGGCCTAGGGGTGCGGTTATTGTTTGTCAACTCCGATCGTTGGGCCTTGGGTGTATTTCTGACCTTGGTGATTTTATGTGCCTTGGGAGTTGGCTTTCTCTATCCGGGCAAATCCTGGTGTCAGTATTTTTGTCCGATGGCCCCCGTCCAGGAAGTTTATACCGGTCCGCGGGGGTTGCTCGGCAGTGAGGCCCATCGCGAGGGTTCTGGGGGCATTACCCAGTCCATGTGTCGGGCGGTAACGGATAAAGGCAGCGAGAAAAGTGTCTGTGTCAGTTGTCAGTCCCCCTGTCTGGATATTGATGCGGAACGGGCCTATTGGGAACGAGTTGAACAGCCTGAACGGAGAATGCTCTATTACGGCTATCTCGGCCTGGTGTTGGGGTTTTTCCTCTACTTTTTCTTTTACTCCGGCAATCCCAACTACCTGGGGGGAACCGTTTGGCTGGAGCTTGAACAACCGAGTACGGTACTCAATCCTGGCTTTTTTATGGCGGGCCAGGCCATCCCGATTCCCAAACTGGTAGCCGTTCCCTTGACCTTGGCGGTGTTTGTGGGGGTCTGTTATTTCCTCGGCTTTGGCCTGGAGCAACTCTATCGGCGTTATCTGCAACAAAAGCAGATGGTTCTGGCCGAGAGTACGATTCGCCACCAGATGTTTACGGTGTTTGCCTTTGTCGCGTTTAATTGCCTCTACTTTTTAGGCGTGCGTCCGACTTTGGGCTGGCTGCAACCGTTTCGACCTGTGGCAGATTGGGGCTTGGTAATTGCGATTAGTATTTGGGCCTATCGGAGCTTGGGGCGCACCGCCGAACAGTATCAACGGGAAAGCCTGAGTCAAAACCTGCGGCGGCAACTGAAGAAATTTGCTGATGATCTGGATCAAGTTCTGGCGGGTCGCTCGTTAGAAAGTTTGAAACCCGATGAGGTCTATATTCTGGCCAAAGTCTTACCCGGCTTTAACCACCAAAAACGGCTGCAAACCTATCGGGAAGTGCTCCGAGAAGCCCTAGAAAATGGCACGGTGAACTTTACTAGCAGCTTGGCGGTGCTCCAGGGCCTGAGGCAACAACTCGATATTAGCGACACCGAACACCAACACCTGATTCAGGAATTAGGCATTAGTGATCCCAGTTTGCTTGATCCAACCCAGGCTGCATCACGGGAACAGCGGCTCCGAATTCAGGGGTATCGACAATCTCTAGAAACAATTTTGTTAGAGGCAGTCACTGCGGGCAGTCCTTTGAATCAGGTTCTGGAGACAAAACGGCGGACTTTAAAAAAACTTCGCAAGGAATACAACATCACTAGCGAGGAAGATACCCAGGTTTTAGGGGAGCTGCTCCATCAAGATAGTGTTTTGAACCGTTCGGGCCAGGCCCTGCTGGAACAATGGCGCTCACTTTATCAACAACGCTGCGTGATTAACCAGGCCCCCCCTCTCAAGACCCAGGCCTTTCTTTTGCGCTATCTCGAACATCAACAACGGCTGGTGATTCAGCAATTTTTGGGAATTTTGGAAATTTTAGGGGATGCCAGTGAAGCCTTTGGCCTCGTCCAGCGAGTTGATGAATCTCTCTGCCATGATCCGGTATTGCGGGCGGAAATACAGCGACCCATGACCCCGGCCTGGCAAGCCCGACTCAGCCCCCGGATTTACACCCATCTGAGTAAGTTGAATGCTCCCACCCAACTCCCCGGGGCTACCTCTAAGACATTACCAAAATCTCTCGAGCAAACCCCTGGCCTGGCGGAAATTTTAGGTTTAATGATTCGATCCGGAGATATTTTGGTGCAAGCTGCTGGTCTTTGGACATTAGCGGAGGTAAATCAAGTTCAGGCCCAGGCCTATGCTGAAAAATTTCTTCTGCAACCTAGCACCTTGGTCAATGATGCCCTACTTCTCGAAACTGCCAAACAAGTCTTGGGGCATTCTCCCGACTCAACTGGCATCCCTGGCCTGGAAATTACTATCCAAACGGAGCATGGTCGCAGTCAGCAGCGGTTCTATCAAACCCACATTCGGATTGGGCGCGACAGCAGTAACGATCTGGTGATTCCCGACCTCCAGGTATCGCGACAACACGCCGAAATTGTGGCCAAGGAGCAAAAGCTGGTGATCACCGACATTGGCAGTACCAATGGCATTACCCTGAATCAACAGGTCATTCATAACCAAACGGTTCCCCTGCCGCCCAATACCCCGGTTCTCTTTAGCCCCAGTGGGTTACCTGCAATCCAGGCCTGTTGGTTAGAGACCGATGATGATCTGACAACCCTAGAAAAATGTATGTACTTAGGGAATGCCGAATTTTTTGACAACATCCCCCACCGGGATTTGATCGAGCTGGCCCAAGTGACCGAACTGCGCACCTATCAGCTCAACCAGGCCCTCTGTCTGCAAGGGGAAACGCCCCAAAATGTTTTGCTCCTGATTCAGGGATCGGCCCAGGCCCAGACTGGCGATCTGAATGATCCGGTGGTGGTTGGCAATGTCGAGATTGGCCAAACCATCGGCGAAGTGAGTGTGATCAGTCAAAGTCCAAGAGCCGCCACGGTCATTGCCACCAGCCCCAACACCCAGGCCCTCGCGATTCCCAGCCAAGCGTTTCAGGGATTACTCGAGACCGATTTGGAATTTACCCGAGAAGTTCTCCGCCTGACGAGTCAACGCTTGCAAGGAATGATTCGGGAAAACCTGGAAGCTCCAGCCTAAAACTTTGCAGTTCCCGTTGGATAGGGCCCAAATGTGCGATCCCAGGTTTTGCCAACGACTAAACTGTTGGGGGTTAGCTAAGGGCTGTTCTCAAAATAGGGGCTTTGTCGGTTTTCTCCCAAGGCAAGTTCAAGTCATCCCGGCCAAAGTGCCCATAGGCGGCGACATCTTGATAGAACCGTCCCCCCCGCTCTGCCGGTAGGGTTTGCAGCCCAAAGGCTTGGATCATCCCCGCTGGGCGAAGTTCAAAATGTTGCTCGACTAGATCTAAGAGAGTTTGCTCAGGGACTTTGCCGGTGCCAAAGGTATCAATAAAGACACTGACTGGCCGCGCTACCCCAATGGCATAACTGAGTTGGACTTCACATTTTTCCGCTAGGCCAGCGGCGACGATATTTTTAGCTACATACCGGGCGGCATAGGCGGCACTGCGATCCACCTTGGTGGGATCTTTCCCGGAAAACGCCCCCCCCCCATGTCGGGAATAGCCACCATAGGTATCCACAATAATTTTGCGCCCCGTTAGACCGGCATCCCCTTGCGGCCCACCAATGACAAATTTGCCTGTGGGGTTGACAAAGAAACGAGTTTTTTCGTCAGGTTTGATGGCAATGTCAGCAAAAATCGGCTGCACGACATAGTTCCAGAGGTCGTCTTTGATCTTGGCCTGAACAGCCTTGTCCTCGGTAATATCACCAATCGTAGCCGTGTGTTGGGTGGAGATTAAAATTGTATCAATCCCCACGGGTTTGCCGTCTTCATAGATCACCGTCACCTGGGTTTTGCCATCGGGCCGGAGATAGGGGAGTTTCCCTTCTTTGCGGACTTCGGCTAGGCGGCGGGCAGCTCGGTGGGCCAAGCTGATAGGTAAGGGCATGAGTTCCGGGGTCTCATTGCAAGCATAGCCAAACATAATGCCTTGATCCCCAGCCCCAATTTGATCAAGTTCAGAGTCACTCAGTTTTTCCCGCCGTTCCTGGGCGGCATCTACCCCTTGGGCAATATCAGGGGATTGGCGATCCAGGGCCGTTAACACCGTACAACTGTGGGCGGCAAAACCATTGTCCGCATCGGTATAGCCAATTTCCGCAATTTTGTGTCGGACAATATCGACCAGATTGACATTGGCCTGGGTGGTTACTTCTCCGGTAATCAAAACCAGGCCGGTATTAACCACCACTTCGGCCGCCACCCGACTGCTGGAATCCTCGGTTAGAAGCGCATCTAAGATAGAGTCAGAAATTTGATCACAAATTTTATCGGGATGTCCTTCAGTAACTGACTCCGAGGTAAACAGGTAGCGCAATTCAGTGACTCCTAAAGGTTGCTATGCGTTGAGATCAAGACCAGAATAAAGGGAAATCAATCCCCATGAAAACAAGTACCGGGAATTCAGGAGTAGAGCTTTCCCCGAATTATCCCTAATCTGGTTTTCCACAGGTCGGGATCAAACAGTCCGGGACTAAGCACCGAGTTGATCGCCGCGTTTGTACTGTAAATAGGCTGCGACAAACAGGCCCGCCAAGGTGACGGGAATTAAACCAAGGACAATGCCGCACAATAAGGGTTCAATCATGGAATTATTTTTGATTAATTTATTTATTTTGACTGGGGTAACTTCAAGATACTATAGCAGGGGCCACAACTTGTTCAGATCTCTTCTATGATTCTCGGTTGTGGTTAGGGGTGGCATGATGAGGTCAGCTTAATCCTGTTGATCCCGGACGTTGCACCTCAAATGTAGTTACTGCTGATCACACTCCAACTCAAAGCCTGAAATATTTTTTGCCTATGCCTCCCCCGTCGCGTCGCTTTTCTCCCCAGGCCTGGTTTTCCCAACTCTGGCAGGCCTGGTGTAATTGGTGGCGACCCTGGCAGGACATTGACTGGTGGCTTCAGGGGGCCGTAATTGCCTTACTCCTGATCGGTGTCCTGATGATCTACAGCATTGACTTGAACAAAGGGCAATCGGACTGGCTAGATCATCTGATTACTGCTGCCATTGGGGTTGCGGTGACACTGGGCATTGCCCGTTGGCGCTACGATACCCTCCAGGCCTGGCATTGGTACACCTACGCGGCAACTAACCTTTCTCTTTTGGCGGTGACGTTATTTGGGGTAACAGCGTTAGGAGCGCAACGGTGGATTGAAATTGGTGGGTTTAATGTCCAGCCCTCAGAATTTGCCAAAGTTGGGGTAATTGTGACTATGGCGGCACTACTCCACCGTAAACCAGCCAATACACTAGCAGGAATTTTACGGGTGATTGGGGCGTTACTGCTACCGATGGGATTAATTCTGGAGCAGCCGAATTTGGGAACGGCCCTGGTGTTTGTAGCGATTACCCTCGGGATGTTGTATTGGGCCAATGCTCACATTGGCTGGATTATTTTGATGATCTCGCCTCTGATTTCGGTGATTATTCTCGGTTTACCGTTGCCTTACAATCTCTCGCTTTGGCTCTGGTTGGTCTGGATTGTGGCCATGGCGGCGGTGGCCTGGTGGAGTTTACCCCTCGGTTTTTTAGGCATTCTTGGGGCGGTGGTATTAAATTTGGCCAGTGGGGGCCTGGGGCAAATCCTCTGGGGGTTACTGCACGACTATCAAAAGGATCGGATTACCTTATTTCTCAATCCAGATAAAGACCCGCTGGGGGGAGGCTATCACCTGATTCAGTCGCGCATTGCTATTGGGGCCGGTGGTTTATTTGGGCAAGGGATTACCCAGGGGACACAAACTCAATTGGGCTTTATTCCTGAACAGCACACGGACTTTATTTTTTCAGCAATTGGTGAAGAAATGGGCCTGTGGGGCACGTTTTTAGTCTTGGTTTTGGTTTGGTTTATTTGCCTGCGGATTATTCAAATTGCCAACAGTGCCGCGGATGACTTTGGTTCACTCCTGGCGATTGGGGTGGTAGCGATGATTATTTTCCAAGTTGCCATTAATGTCGGGATGACGATTGGCTTATCACCAGTGACGGGGATTCCTTTGCCCTGGCTGAGCTATGGACGTTCCTCTTTGATGGCCAATGCGATTGCCCTAGGCCTGGTACAATCCGTGGCTAATTTCCGGCCGCGCCAACCGAATCGCCGTCCCTAAGCTTGAGGAATGGTTTGTCATGCTCTACCAGGCCCCGCTCACTTGGGCTGATTTTCAATTAGACTAATATCTATGATTTTTTCACCTAGCTTGGACGATCAACTATGGCTGCACTGACTCAAATCTTGATTTTGCCGGGAACCGTTGTTAAGGTGATCAACCCCGGGGATACCTACTATGGCTTTCAAGGCCTGGTGCAGCGGGTAGCGGATGGGAAAGCCGCAGTTCTCTTTGAAGGGGGCAATTGGGATAAGTTAGTGACGTTTCGCCTGAAAGAACTGGAACCACAAGAGTTAACCCCAGCCAAGAAAAAGTGAGTTTGGGGCAGTTAGCTCTCTCAAAATCAAGTTGAGTAAGTGGCCCAAAATTCCCCCGATGTCTCAATCTCACTTTTTGCCCCAGGCCGAGCTAGTTTTTGAGCGACAGACTCCATTTTGGGGCAGATTTCCCAGGCCAAGACTGTAATAAGCTGAGTTAAAGCTAAACGAAATTGGGATAGGGGCATGGGTCGCATTCGGGTCGGGTTAGTCTTTGGTGGGCGTTCCGGGGAACATGAGGTTTCCATTGTCTCGGCCCAGGCCATTGCCAGAGGGTTAGCAACGGCCCCCAACGACAGCAAATACAAGCTTCTGCCCTTCTATATTGACAAGGCCGGGGCCTGGTATGGGGCGGAAACAGCACAAGCCATTCTCAAAATTGGACAACCCCTAAGTCTGGATGAGCCTGCTGCCGGAACTCCACTCAGTTGGCAATTTCCACTGGAAGTGACTGAAGTTGAGGTATGGTTTCCAATTCTGCATGGCCCCAACGGCGAAGATGGCACAGTTCAGGGGTTATTGACACTGATGCAACGGCCCTTTGTTGGCTCCGGGGTGGCGGCCTCGGCCGTGGGGATGGATAAGATTTTGATGAAGGCGGTGTTTGCCGCGGCGGGCCTGGCTCAAGTGAAGTATTTAGCGGTCAATCGCAGTGAAATTTGGTCAGATCCCTGTCGCTATGACAAACTCTGTGAACGAATTGAGTCGCAATTGGGCTATCCCTGCTTTGTTAAACCTGCCAACTTAGGCTCCTCGGTCGGGATTGCCAAGGTGAAAAATCGGGAGCAACTGACCACGGCCTTGGATAACGCTGCTAGTTACGATAGCCGGATTATCGTCGAAGCCGGAGTTAAAGCCCGTGAAGTCGAGTGTGCGGTTTTTGGCAACGAAACTCCCCAGGCCTCGGTGATTGGCGAAATTACCTACAGCAGCGAGTTTTATGATTACGAAACCAAATATACCGATGGGCGGGCGAATTTAATTATTCCGGCAGATTTACCCCAGGTCATCGTTGAACAAATCCAGGCCATGTCCTTAACGGCGTTTCAGGCGATTGGGGCGGCGGGGTTAGCCCGGATGGATTTCTTTTATTTAGAAGACACCAGCCAAGTGTTAATCAATGAAGTCAATACCCTGCCCGGATTTACCGCCCTGAGCATGTATCCGCAACTGTGGGAAAAATCCGGGATTCCCTTTCCAGACTTGGTAGATCGACTTGTTGAATTGGCGCTCACTTCTCAGGCAAACTAAGTCCCTGTATTTATCGGGATCGCGCTCAGGGATTGGGCTAGAATGTTAAGGAAGATTTAATTCTCTCTCATAAATCTTTCTCCCTTTCTATGGATTGTATTATCAATCGCCGGGCCGAGTTTTCTGCTAGTCACCGTTATTGGTTACCGGAGCTTTCGGAAGCGGAAAATATTGCCAACTTCGGGGCCTGTGGTAATTTTCCCGGCCATGGTCATAATTATGTCCTCTATGTGTCGATGGCAGGCCAGTTGGATCAGTACGGCATGGTCTTGAATTTGTCCGATGTGAAGCATATTATTCGCCGGGAAGTGATTGAACCATTAAATTTTTCCTACCTCAACCAGGCCTGGCCAGAATTTAGTCAAACCTTACCAACCACAGAATTTATCGCCTACTGCATTTGGCAACGACTGTCCCCCCACCTGCCTTTGGTCAATATTCAACTCTACGAACACCCCCGGCTTTGGGCCGACTATCAAGGAGATGCTATGGAAGCCTATTTATCCGTCAGTGCCCACTTCAGTGCCGCCCACCGTCTCGCCTTGGATGACCTCAGCCTGGAAGAAAATACCCAAATCTACGGCAAATGCGCCCGTCCCCACGGCCATGGCCATAACTACCATGTGGAAATTACGGTTAAAGGGGAAATTAACGCCCGCACTGGCATGATTGTAGATTTAGTCGCCCTTGAGCATCTCTTAGAACAGCACGTGATTGAGCCGTTTGATCATAATTTCCTCAACAAAGATATTCCCTACTTTGCCAGCGTAGTTCCCACCGCCGAAAACATTGCCATCCATATTCGGGATTTATTGCAAGAACCGATCCGGGGCCTGGGGGCAGAACTCCACAAAGTCAAACTTATCGAAAGCCCAAACAATTCCTGTGAAGTCTATTGCACTACTGCGACTACGCCTTTGACGATGCCTCGGTTAGCGGAATCTAATCTGGTTAATGTCTAAGCCCGTTTTACCCCCTTGGTGTTCTAAGAAATCCTATGTTGAATTACTCAGTCCCTTGGATTTTGGCCGTTTGCCTGTTAGTTGCCAGCTTTTTAATTTACTTTCCCTATATGTTGGTCGCCTACGGACGTTTCCAGGCCGGGTTTGACATAGCTGCCCCGCGAGCGATATTTGATAAGCTTTCCCCTGTTGCTCAACGGGCGACTTGGGCCCACCAAAACTCCTTTGAAACTTTTATGCCCTTTTGTGCAGCGGTTTTAGTTGCGCTGTTTGCTGGTGTGACTAGTTCTGCTGCGGCAATTGCGGGAATTGCCTTTTGTCTTGGGCGTTTTTTTTACTCCATTTGCTACATTGTTAACTTTCCCATTGGTCGTTCTTTAATGTTTGGCGTGGGGACAGCCGCAACGATTACTCTATTTATTGAAGCTATTTCTCAAATCCCCAGCACTCCATAAAAACGGAACAACAAGATCATCGGACTAATGATTTGAGGCCCAAGAACCATCGCCAGGGAAAGTAAAAACATACCGATTCAACTTATAGTCATTTCTGCCAAAAGTGAGACACTCAAGAGTAATGCTCATATCGGTTTCAAGCGTATTTGTGTCCCATTCCTAAGCGAAATAACTATAGTTCCGGTTTAAAGGAGTGACTCTAGCTATAGAAATCACACGAGATAAAAAACACTCTCACGGGTAAGTTTAAATTAAAATAAAGAGCTAACATCAGGACTTTACCCAATGTCAGCTAGTGAAGTTTTAAAATTTATTGCTGAACGTTAACTAATCAGTTTGATGATGCCATTGAGATTCTCAAGATTGCCCGTGGTCGGAAGTTTTAAGGGATTTTTCCAATTTCCGGGGACAAAGTAGGTTCCAATCGGTGGAACAACATTAAGCGTGGCGGATTGTCCCTTGGCTTGGCTGGGAATCACAATTTCATAACTGCACTCCCGCTGTGAGACCTGGGTGACTTTCCCTGTGCTTTTGAAGATGGGCGGAAAATTACCGCTGTTGGTTAGCTCCACTTTGATCTCAGCACAACTGCTTAAGGCTCCAGCAATGGTAATTTTGCCAGTGACCTTAGTTGCCAGGGAAACATTCCGGGGAAAAGGATTGGGGGTGATGGGGCCTGGGGTTGGGTTAGCCAGAGATGCATGGGGCATGAGAGTCAGAAGAGAGAACGTTGTTAGGAGTGCCATTGCTTTCATCGTGAGTTCCTCAGGGGTGGGGTGAAGGTTCATGTTTTAATGATGCGGCCCGATTGAGGGCCAAGCGGTGATACCGTCAGAACTGAATTGGTGTTTAAGCGCACTTGAGGCGGCGATCTGCCTCACACTGGGGAATCATCGTGACCAGGCCGGGCGTGGATAATGGTAGCGATGTACGCAGTGATCATGCCAAGCTTTGGCGCAATTTCTGAGACAGACAATCAGGTTTAATATCCCAATCACCGGACTAATTAGTTTCAGACTCGCCCCACGGATGTCCCCCATCTCACCATTTTGCTTGACTATGACTACCCTCTCGAGGCCATACCCCGCATACTTGAACAACAACATCCGGGCATCCTAAATCACATTCGCTGAGACTCTTCACCAAAACTCAGTCAGACTCTAAAGCAGGCTCAAGGCAAGGGCAGTCTGGGGTTGCTCCTGTCTAACTTAATGGATTCTGGAACGCTCCAATGCTTAGCTTAAAAGATGCAAAAGCCTAGTCAAGAACTATGAGAAAAATCTCGACCATGCCCGATCCAAGCTAAATCTCTGTTTTATTCGATTCCTGCTGCCCAGATTAGCCACTACTTGAAAAATCCAAATGGGTTCTATAGATGGGATTTGAGCTGTTAAGGGCGGCAGGTCTGGCAAATCTAAAGAAATCTTAAAGAACCCAGAAATGCCGTCTTGCCCGAAAGGATTTGGATACACTAAGCAAAGTCTAGGAATAGTCGAGAGGGCGAACGATGGGACTCGAACCCACGAATGGTGGAACCACAATCCACTGCCTTAACCACTTGGCTACGCTCGCCGCGAATATCGCTAATCTCTAATAATAACAGCAACACTTAATTATGGATCGTTCTTCGGTCATTGCCCCACCCCCAGTTTCCAGGCCACCCACCCGCCCGAAAAGCTTGGCCTGGGTTGCGCTCTTGGGGATTGGCCTGGTGGGGTTAGGGATAATTGCCGCGGTTACGAATCCCAGCCAGGCCAGTTATGAAGCCTATCTCAGTCACCAAGCCCTACAGCAGCTCAAAACCCAACTTTGCACCGCTAAGGCCGATGCCACGACTCTTGGTCTGGGGCAAATACTTGAACAAGGCTGCCAGTCTCTCCTGCAACAGGGGGAACAGCCCTTAAAGCAACTGATTAGCTACCAGACCACTCACCACAATTTTGGAGTTGTGAGTCTTTACACAACTGAATTCCCAGCCATTACTGAGAAGAAAATCTGGGCTGTTGGATTTCTCGGCAAAATTTACCTGTTGCCCTAGCCAGAAATATCACTCCCGTTGGCTGAGCTTAGGGACAGACCGCAATACAGTCAATCTCGACCCGCACATCTTTGGGTAAGCGCGCCACTTCCACACAGGCCCGCGCCGGTGCCAGGGTATTTTCAAAATAAGTGGCATAGACGGTATTCATCGCCACGAAATCGCCCAAATCTGCCAGAAATACGGTGGTTTTAACCACGGCATCCCAACCCAGGCCCGCTTCTGTCAGGATCGCCTGTAAATTTTCCATCACCTGCTGAGTTTGAGCCGCCACATCATCGCCGCCAACTAATTCCCCAGTGACCGGATTCAGCGGAATCTGACCAGCCACAAATAAAAACGAACCACTAGCTTTAATGGCTTGGTTGTAGGGGCCAACGGGGGCAGGGGCAGCCGTAGTGCGAATAATCTCTTTCAAGGTTTTATATGGGTATCAGGTTTCACCGGGAGCTTATCACGAAATTTAGGGCAGATTTCAGGGATACCCCTAAGGCTTAGGCCCGTGATCTGGACAGGGTGGGGCTTTGATTGAGCGATCTAACCAGCCCACAGCTTGTTGGAGACGCACCAGGGCTTCCTCTGGGTTGTTTTGGAGCAAATAGACCAGTGCCGCCGCTGTTTGTTCTTGGGCCCGGGCCTGGGGATTATTTTTGAGACGATGCCAGTCTGGCGAACTGATCATTAGCTGGTGGAGTAGGGTCTGGGCCTGGTCGAGAACAGGATCAGGTGAAGTGGAAGCAAGGGGCATGGGTGGTTGCGCACTAAGGACTAAGGGGCAGGTTGCTGCTTGGGCAAGCCTATATTTCCTAATTTAACAACTCCGCACCCTAGCTAAACTTGGTATTTTGAGAGGAGTATTGCTCTTAACCTTGGCTAACCCTAAAGTTTTTTATGTCTGCCCCCCTCCCCCCTGACGCAAACCCAAATCAACAGGGGCAGCACCGAACATCCCAGGCCGCTGAACCAATCCTGGCCCCAGAAGCTGCGATGGATGCCTTGGCCCAGGCCTTCAGTGAAACCCAAGCCCGCTTAAAAACTTGGGAAGAACAGTATCAACAGATTCAAACCATCCAGGCCACCCTTAATCAAAATCAACAGAAAGGGATCGGGAGCGAAACCCAACGCCTGCGGAAACAACTCCGGGAAATTGAACTGGATTTAGCTTTAACCATTGTTCTGAGCTTGGGAGATGCTGCGAGAGAATACTGGCAAGAGATTCTGCAACAGGAGAGCTTTTGGAATTTTCTCCGCTTTGCTGGCCTGGGCTTTGTTCTGGGCGTGGTTGTCAAGGCCTTGATCAGTTGATGAGTATAGCCATCAAAATCTCGTCCAGATAATCTAGGTTTATGACTTTGACCAATGCCTTAGCTTTATTTGGGGCCCTAGTGGTTTTAGCGGCACTACCAAGCATGAGTGTGTTTTTGGTGGCCACCCGCTCGGCTACCTTGGGTCTGCGCCACGGACTCTGTACCACCCTAGGAATTATTCTGGGAGACTTGGTTTTTATCTTGATTGCCGTTTGGGGCCTGGGGCAATTGGCAAATACCCTAGGAGGATTGTTCACGGTGATTAAATACTTGGGGGGCGGGTATTTAATCTTTTTGGGGGTTGGGCTATGGAGAACACAGCCACGGGAGATTCAGGCTATTGCCACTGAAACCGCATCGCTTTGGGGCAGTCTCTTGTCCGGGTTATCCGTGACGTTGGGGGATCAGAAGGCAACGTTGTTTTACTTAGGCTTTCTCCCAGCGTTCATGGACATGGGTAAAATTGCTGTGACTGATGTTATCCTCCTAGTGCTCCTCATGGTGGCGGCAGTTGGTAGTGTAAAAATAACCTACGCGGTTTTGGCCGAGCGGGCAAAATTTCTACTTCAGCCCAGAATTCGCCATAGCCTGAATCGGATTGCAGGGGTGATCTTGATCACTGTCGGCCTAGTCTTAATTCTGAAACCTTAGAGGCGAGTCGAGGTATCTCAGCCGCTGGCTTAAGTCCGAAATTAACCACCCCCTTACCTTATTTTCTTAATTGCTTAATTGTTCCATGTCCATCTCTCCTGCCCTTGATCCCCTCGAAGAACCCGAATTCCAGGCCGAGGTGGAACGACTGCACGAATTAACTCTCTGGTGGCGCTGGCTTCTGATTGGCTTGCTCTGGATCACGGTGGGGAGCTTGAGCCTCTATGAATTACGCACAGATATCAGCCTGCTCCTAGAGGACTTTACCTGGGTGGGTTTGCGCTATGCTTTGGCTTTTAATCGGTTGGCAGCCCTTGGCCTGGGGGTTTGTTTGGGCATGACCTTAGGCGTTTTACTCTGGCAGACACGCAATATTCTTTGGGGCCGCTCCATGGCCTGGCAAAAACGGTTAGAGCGGCGGGTTTGGCAAATTCGCTTACAAGGGCAAAGTCATCCCCTATGGCGTTGGGTGTGTCGTCAGCAGTAAATTGGCCAAGGGTTCTGGTGTCGGAAAAATAATCAAAATCAATAGGGCTAAAGCCACCAGGCCCAGGCCATCTCGCCAATTATTGAGTTCAGTCACATCATTTACGGCCGGCTCATCAAAAGCAGGCATAAAGAATAGAACAATTGCCCAGAAAAAGAGCCAGGGTTGGACAAACGACAAAACTAAAATCAGCAGGCGAGTAATTTGCCCAATCACAGCCCCGGCCCGATGCCCATACATGGCGTGAACAATATGTCCCCCATCCAATTGTCCCACTGGCATCAAATTTAGAGCCGTCACCACCAGGCCAAGCACCCCCGCAATCGCCACCGGATGCAGATCAATCCCAGAGGTCATGGTCAAGTCAGCCCCAAAGACAAGCCGACTAAACAGGGCAAACAGGATTGAAATGCGCGGGTTAAAGGCTTGAATATCAAACTGAGTTGTGGCATCCGCGGGTAAATTCACCAACTGCGACTGCCCCAGGCCCCAAACTAAAATTGGTAAGGTAACCATTAACCCCGCCAGAGGTCCCGCAATCCCAATATCAAACAGGGCCCGACGATTGGGGATCGGGGAACGGATTTGAATAAAGGCCCCCAAGGTGCCCAGGCCAAAGGGGAGGGGAATAAAATAGGGGAGCGTGGCCTGGACTTGGTAAAACTTGGCCATAAAATAATGCCCACTTTCATGGATGCCTAAAATTCCCAACAAGGCCAGGGAATAGGGGAGGCCAGACCACAGAACACTGGTACTTTTGGCTAACAAATTTGGAGTTGCCTCACCGTGGACAATGACGGCTCCGGCCAAGGTGGTTGTCAGGAGGGTTAGCAGCAGCAGTGTCAGGGTCAAAAGGGGGCGTGTCAGGGTGCCAGGGCTAGGAATCCGTTGTTTGGGAATCAGGGCAAAGAAGGGCTTATCACTATTCCCCATTTGAAACGTGACTAAAAAGCGATCCCCAAACTGCAGAGCAATATTGTCTTGAACAGTGGCAAAAACCTTCTCGGCCTGGCCCCGCATCTGCCCGCGACAAATCACGGCCTGGGGGCGGTATTCAATTTGTTGCAGATAGTAAAGCGACCAGGGAAAGCAGCCTTGGAGTTGGGCTTCTTCGCTCCGATTTAAAAGATTTTTCGGCGGCTCAGGCTCAGGCTGACTTTCTAGGGGCGGGGCTTCCGGGGCCGGGGTAGCGGGTAAATTGCGCCGCAGGAGCACCCAGTAAAGAAAGGAACTGAGGATAAAGATGCCAATTAACAGGATTGAGGGAATTGGTTGTTGTCCATTAATCAACACCCAGGCCACGATGAAAAACGCCGGGAGCATCAGCACGAGCCAGAGTAGCCAGCCTGGGGTTTGACTCATCCGGGCCGCGCCCCGCTGCACCAAGAGATACAGGATTAACCCCAACAGCAGTAGTGACACCCAAATCATTCATTGCCTCGCCATTGCGCCATGTATTGCCTCCAACCCATTGCGGTCACCGCCTACCCGAGAAACTTGGCTGAAACAGGCAAGCCTTCACTTGAATGGTTATCGGTACACCTTCTCCATTGTAAAAACTGCCCAGCGGCCTACGTCAAATTAGGGCTATTAAGGATAATGGTTCACCTCAAGAGGCCCCAGGCCAGTTGGATATACTAAAAGCACTTGCCGCGAAAAAATCCTTGGCTATGGTCACGCTCAAAACTCTCCGCTGGCGTTTACCCCAAACTACTTCCCGCCCGCCTCGCGAGGTTGAAGAATCCTGGCCCCTACGGCTTACCGTCCAAATTTTAGTGATTGTCGGCATTCTCGCCACCGATGTCGCCGCTGGTACCCAGAACAGTATTTGGGCTATCCCTTTGAGTTTAGCGGGTGGGGCCTGGAGTTGGCGGGCACGGCGACAGGCGAATGTCATGGCCAAGTTTTTAATTGCGGTTGGGATGATTGTGGCCCTGGGCATTTTTTTAGGACAGTTAGCCCGCTTCAGTCAGGATTCCCGCACCCTTTTAACTGGGCTGCTGATTCAATTGCAAGTCCTCCACAGCTTTGATTTACCCCGCCGGAAGGATTTGGGCTATTCCATGGTGATTGGGCTGATCCTGATTGGCGTTGCCGCAACCCTGAGCCAGACAATGCTGTTTGGCCTATTTCTCCTCCTATTTTTGGCAGTGGCTTTGCCCGTCTTGGTGTTGGACTATCGCTCCCGTTTGGGGCTGGTGACTGAAACGCTGCGAGGCCTGGGCTTTTCCCCGCGACATCTGCGCACCGTGGGCAAACAGTGGCTTTTTACCTTGGCTTTGGTGGTTGGCCTGGGGATGGTGGTCTTTGCGGTTTTACCCCGCTTGCCGGGCTATCAGATTCGCAACTTACCCGTGAGTACCACGATCCAAATCCAAGGGGAATTTGACCAGGCCAAGATTACTAATCCTGGTTATGTTGGACAGGAGGGCCAGGGATTCGGTACCGGCACGGGAAATGGGACTGGCGATGAACTTGGGAATGTCACCTTTAGCCCGGACTTTTACTATGGTTTTGGCAGTGAAATTAACCAAAATCTTCGAGGTGAACTGATTCCCAAGGAAATTCTCCGGGTGCGCTCCCAGGCCCCTGGTTATTGGCGAGTCATGGCCTTTGATGAATATACCGGGCGCGGCTGGCGGGTCAGTCGGAATGACGAGGCCGAAATTCTCAAACGCCCGGCCTGGACCTATCGCTTTGCGATTCCCCAAATTACGCCCCGGAATAACACTAAAGAAGTTATTCAAACCTACACAGTGGTCTCGGAGTTTAGTAACCTGATTCCCAATTTGGCCCAGGCCGAGGCAGTTTTTTTTCCAACTCAAGAAATTGCCTTCGATCCCGAAGGTGGCATTCGCGCCCCCCTCACCCTACCAGAAGGCTTAACCTACAGTGTCATCTCCCAAGTGCCGATTCGAGATCGCAGCCTTTTGGGCCAGGCCAGCAAAGCTTATAGTCGGCAGATGCAGTCTCTTTACTTGCAGGTTCCCACCGAAATTGCCCCCAGAATTCACCAAGCAGCCACAACCCTTCTCGCCAAAGCCGATCCACCCCGGACTAGCCCCTATGAACAAGCCCTCTTTCTGGCCCAGGCCCTGAAGCAAGGCTATAGCATTCAACCGGACTTACCGCTGCTACAACCGGGGGAAGATTTAGCCACAGCCTTTTTAATCGCAGAAGGAGGCTATCCCGATCACTTTTCCACCGTCTTAACTTTGATGTTACGCAGCTTGGGGATTCCAGCGCGCCTTGTCACCGGCCTGGGGACGGGGGAGTTTAATCCCTTTACCGGACTGTATAGCGTCAAAAATACGGATGCCTATGCCCTGACAGAAGTTTATTTTCCCAACTACGGCTGGTTTATGTTTGATCCCATTCCCGGCCATGATCTCTATCCGGCTTCCTTGGAGATTGATCAAACTTTTACGGTATTGCAACAGTTTTGGCAGTGGGTAGCGGGCTGGTTGCCATCTCCCGTAACTGGGGCCCTAGCCAGTCTTTTTGCCCTGTTAGATCAGGGGTGGAGTTGGTTCTTGGGTCTGTTCTCAGAGGGCCTAGGTGGCATTATTCAGGGGCTTTTGATCATCCTCGGGATTGTCATTGGCGGCTGGTTACTCTGGCAGATCGGCCAGGGAATTCGCTATCGGCAACGCTTGGCTAAGTTAGCCCCCATGGAACGTCTCTATCAGGAAGTGTTGGATTGGTTGGGGGAACAGGGCCATCCCAAACGGCCAAGCCAAACCCCCTGGGAATACCTCCAGGCCCTACACCATGCCCCCCGCTTACCCCATGTTTTACCCACTTTAGAACGCATGACAACGGCCTACCTGGCCTGGCGCTATGGACAGGAGCACCCGAATGTAGTTCAACTCTCTCGGGAATGGCATAGTGTCAAGCAACAGGCCTGGCGACCAGTTCACCTATGGCGTTCTCTTCGGCGGCCATTCAAGCTCAGTTAGGAGTTCTGCCCACTCAGTAGCTGCTTTCCTCGATAAAAGTGGGATACAAGATGATAGGAACCATAGGATGTATAGCAATAGCAGCCAGAACATCAATTGCTCGGAATAAGTGGAAACTATGAATATTACTGTAGAGCTATCTTCAGAATTGGAGCGAGATCTGGCTAACGAGGCATCACAGCTTAATCTCCCTTTATCAGAATATATTCTCCGTCTTCTATCCTTTCGTCCGCCGCTGCCAAATCAGCCTAAAACAGGAGTAGAACTTTTGGTCTATTGGGAGAATGCTGGTGTGATCAACTCTCGCTCTGATGTCCTAGACAGTCAGGAACATGCACGCCTACTCCGCAACCAATCTGAACACCGTGAGCGGGCTTAGGTAGTGAATGTACTTACTTGATACTGATGTCATGATTGATATTCAGCGAGGTCATGCCCCAGCGTTGGCCTGGTTTGCATCTCTCCAGGATTTACCAAGTATTCCTGGTTTTGTGGTGATGGAATTGATTCAGGATGCTCAGAATAAACAACAGATACGTCAGGTTCTACAGCTTGTATCGCCTTTGCAAATAGTCTGGCCAAGTGAAATAGACTGTGCCCGTGCCCTGTCTGACTTTACGTCTTATCACCTCTCCCATAAAGTTGGTTTGATTGATGCCCTAATTGCAGCCTGTTCTATTGGGCGCAATACAATCCTTTGCACGTTTAACGTAAAGCATTATCGAGTTATCCCGGGGCTAAAAATGGAGCAACCCTATACTCGCTGAAGTCTTCCTAATATTTTTCACGAAGCAAAAAACTTATCGGTTGAAATTACTGGGATGCCACAGGTTAACCATCTACAGTGGGCTATGAGCCTAAACAAGATAATTTCTGGATATGAAAATAAATTTGCGCCAAACTGCAAAACTTGCTTTCAGCCTAGTAATCTTGAGCCATAGTCACATTTATCAAAACTGAGATACTCGAAACTGCTACCCAGAAGAATTTCCAGTATTTTTGAGTTTTTTTCTTAGGCAAAGTACCTATAACCATTAACCAAAATTTGCATCAAGTTCCATCCTTCGCCACACTGGGTTAAAGAAGTCAACCGCATGAGTGCAATCCGTGTGAAGTGGTGGCAATTTATTCCCTTTCTGACTCCAGGGATTCGGACTTGGAGCCTTGAGGCGCGCCTCCTTCACTGGCTAACGGTGATCTGGATTTGCCTGGGCCTGGTGGTTTTATTCTCGGCTTCCTTCCCCACAGGACTTTCGGAAACGGGGGACGGCCTCTATTTTGTTGAACGCCAATGCCTCTGGATTCTCTTGGGTTGGGCAGCTCTACAATTCTTTGTTAATCTCTCTCTGACTCGGATTCTCCAATGGGCCTTGGCTGGCTTTTTGGTGGCCCTTGGCCTGGTATTACTCACCTACTTACCCGGTGTGGGCAGCACCGTCATGGGGGCTACTCGCTGGATTAACCTGGGAATTTTTCAACTGCAGCCCTCGGAATTTCTTAAACCCTTCCTAGTTTTGCAAGCAGCTTGGGTCTTTAGCCATTGGCCGCGCCTAAAACCTCAACCCCGTTTGCTCTGGCTCGGTATTTTTGCTCTGACACTTCTGAGTATCCTTCTCCAACCCAATTTAAGTACCACGGCCCTCTGCGGTCTGACCCTCTGGTTTATTGCCTTGGCAGCCGGATTACCCTACTGGCAAATGGCCGTGAGTGCTCTGGGTGGGTTTACCTTAGCGTTATTGAGTATCACGTTTCGGGAATATCAGCGGCGGCGGGTGATGTCATTTTTAGATCCCTGGACAGATCCCATGGGTGATGGGTATCAATTAGTCCAAAGTTTATTAGCTGTCGGGTCTGGGAAAGTTACTGGCCTGGGCTTTGGCATGTCCCAGCAAAAACTTGCCTACTTGCCTGTGCAACATACGGATTTTATTTTCTCGGTTTACGCCGAAGAGTTTGGCTTAATTGGCTGTCTCCTGCTCTTAGGTTTACTGGCTGCCTATGGGGCGGTGGCGATTCGCGTGGCCGACCTAACGAAAGACCCAACGCGGCGGCTAGTGGTTGTCGGCTGCTTAGTTTTAATGCTGCTCCAGGCCCTGATTAATATTGGCGTTTCCATTGGGATTTTGCCGACAACTGGCTTACCGTTTCCCCTGTTTAGCTACGGTGGCAGTTCGATGATTTCCAGTATGGTCATTGCCGGAATCCTGATTCGGGCCGCCCGCGAAGTCCATCCCGCGGAAGTCCAGGCCTTGCATCAGGGTAATCAGCGACAATTACGAGTTATGACCCAGGCCCGCCCTGCAAAAACCACTGGCTCAACTTCGGCCAAACGGCGGAAAAACGTTGACACATCAAGGGTGAGCCGGATTCGCTGAAATGAAGCTATTTAAGTTTTGTTAATTTTTTAAGTAATCCCCAGGCCCCGCGCACTATCCCCAGCCCTAATCTATGAATCTTGAAGAGAGAACGCTGGAGAGGCCGTGGCCTGGGATTTGGGGCAGTGGTTTATTTGATAACCCCGAAATAATAACCTGCCACTACGAAATTAACCAGCAATAACAAGATTGCCCAACTGGCCCGAAACGTGTAGGTGGGTTTAGCAGCTTTGGTCGATTTAGCAGCCATGGAAGCCTCCAGATCGTTAAAACGCGTGATTTTTCCCAATGATACAACTGTTGATCCGTCTTAACTCAGGAAACTTGAGGGTTGGGAGGGCAATAGTTTACTTAATCTCTAAACGGGTGACGTGGGGATCAATCACCTTTTGCCCCAGGCCGGGGAAGCGAATCGCTAGGGATAACTTTGGCCCCGAACCAAAAATATGGGTGACTTGCCCTTCACCAAAAGCAGGATGAATAATGGTTTGCCCGACTGACCAACGTTGAGCCGAGTTAGCTAAATTGGGGCGGGGCGTGAGTTTATAGGCAGGGGTTGTAGTCGCTGTGGGGGTCGTGCGGCGGAGTTTGCGGGCTGTTCCAGTCAGGAGTTCAGCCGGAAGTTCACTGAAAAATTGGGAGGGGATCGTGTGTTCCCGTTGCCCATAGAGTCGCCGTTCCAAGGCCTGGCAAAGATAGAGTTGTTCCTGGGCCCGCGTAATCCCGACATAACACAGCCGCCGTTCTTCTTCTAAGGAAAGGGGATCATTGATCGAGCGGTGGTTGGGAAATAAACCCTGCTCCAGGCCCACCAAAAAGACCACGGGAAACTCCAGGCCCTTTGAGGAATGTAACGTCATCAGGGAAACGGCGGATTGACCTTCTTCTAAATTGTCCAAATCCGAAGACAGAGCGGCACTGGCTAAAAAGGATTCCAGGCCGGTTTCATCCCCTTCTTCTTCAAATTGCAAGGCGGCACTGACTAATTCGGCAATATTTTGCAAGCGATCGAGGGCTTCATCGGTGCCTTGGTTTTCTAAATCCCGCCGATACCCGGATTGCTCAATCACCAGTTGCACCATCTCGGAGGCTTTTTTCTCAGTGACCAAGGCCTGGAGTGTTTGCACCATATCAACAAAATCCAGAATCGCTCGACTGGCCCGACCCGCTAAGGTTTGCACTGAGGTTTTATCCGTCAACAACTCCCACAGGGGAATATTTAACTCCTGGGCGGCCTGGCTGAGACGGTCGAGGGTGGTTTTGCCAATACTGCGGCGGGGGACATTGATAATTCGCTTCAGGCCAACCGTGTCACTGGGGTTAACCAGTAACCGGAGATAGGCGAGAATATCTTTAATTTCTTTGCGGTCATAAAAGCGTAAGCCACCCACTACGGTATAGGGAATCCGGGCGCGGACGAGGGCTTCTTCAATCGGGCGGGATTGGGCATTGGTGCGGTAGAGAACAGCAAATTTTCCCCAGTTGGGTTCCAGGGATTGGCCGCCTAACCGGGAGATCTGCTGGGTGACAAATTCTGCTTCCTCAATTTCCGTCTCGGCCTGGTGGCAGTAGATGGCATCTCCCTCCGGGCGGGTGGCTTTCAGGACTTTATCAATCCGTTCCGTGTTGTTTTCAATCAGGGTATTCGCCGCCGCAATGATGTTGGCTACAGAGCGATAGTTTTCCTCTAATTTCACCATTGTCCGGGTGTCGTCATCGGGGAGGCCATCACCAAAATCGGCCTGGAAATTCATCAGAATCGTAAAGTCGGCACAGCGGAAGGAATAAATCGACTGATCCACATCGCCGACCACAAACACGGAACGATTTTGCCAATGATTAAAGCGTTGAGTGGATTCACCGTTAGTGACTAACAGCCGAATTAGCTCATATTGGGTGCGGTTCGTATCTTGATATTCATCCACCAGAATATGACTAAATTGCTGATGCCAGTAGGCGAGCACCTGTTCATTTTGTTGCAGGAGTTGTACGAGTACCCAAATTAAATCATCAAAATCTAGGGCATTATTGGCGGCTAAATGATCTTGATAGTGGTTGTAAACTTCGGCAATCACACGACCGTTGTAGTTTGGTTGTTGACGTTCCAATTCCGCTGGGGTTAAGCCTTGATTTTTGGCATTACTGATTTTGTAGCGAACTGAACGGGGGTCAAACTTCTTATCATCCAGATTTAACTTAACCGTGACGATTTCCTTAACTAAACTCTGAACATCGGACTCGTCAAAAATCGTAAAATTCCGCTGCCATTTTCGCCCTTGACTATCTTGATATTTCTCAATTTCAAGGCGTAATATCCGGGCACACAAACTATGAAAGGTTCCGACCCAAAGGGGCTTAATCAATCCGTGATAGACCTGGGAGCGCACCCGTTTTTGTTCAACTTCGCCCAGATCATCCCAGGCCCGGTTGTATTTTTCTAGGGCAGCTTGTTGAGCAAAGAGCTTCTCAATTCGCTCCTTCATTTCCTTGGCCGCTTTATTCGTGAACGTCACTGCCAAGATATTTTCCGGGTTGATCCGATGCTCCTGGACGAGATGGGCAATCCGAAAGGTCAATGTCCGTGTTTTCCCGGATCCCGCTCCTGCCACCACCAACAATGGCCCACAATAATGCTGCACGGCCTGGCGTTGAGAAGGGTTTAAACCAGTAAGAAAATCACGAGCCATAAACAAAAAAGCCTGCAAACAAACCATGACCTAATTGTAGGGGCCGGTCGTTGCCTGCCTGGGGGATTGCCTTAGGGATGTAGGGAACTTTGCCGCAGGTTAAACCGACTCAGCAGAGACATCCACGGTTTGCTTGGCGGAGGGTGTGGCTTCTTTTTGGCGTTGATTGCGGACGCGCTCGACCAGCATTTGGGTAACTTCACTGGCTAAGAGCATAATCACCGCAACATCATCAATCTGACCCACAACTGGAATTAAATCCGGGGAAATATCAAGGGGACTGAGCAAGTAAATCAGACTCGCACCAATGATGAACCACCGGTATTTCGGATGACGCAGTGTATTGCGATACCAGTTATAAAATGCGGTCATGGGCTTACCCTCAACATTACCTATGATTGTGGCATGGCCAACAAGCGGCTACAGGTGTGGAAATCCACCCGCAAAAATTTTGGTAATCTAACCTGGGAACACCTGATTTTGGGGAACAACTGTGAATATTGCTGAGATATTTAGTCGGGGTGGTTTGGCCATGTGGCCCCTCCTGATTTTGTCTATTTTGTCCTTGGGAACAATTTTTGAACGGCTCTGGTTTTGGAGTATTGTCCTCCGGGGCGAAAAGAAGTTAGCCGAACAGATTTTAATTGCCGCTCAGCAAAGTTGGCAGGGAGCCTTAAATATTGCCATCCAGGCCGGAGATCAACCCATGGGGCGTTTTTTAGCCACTCCCTTACAACTGGTGAATACTGAGCCGGAAATTTTCCGCCTGGCCCTGGAAGCTGCTGCTGATGAAGAACTCTCTGCGATGCGCCGCGGTGAAAAAGTCTTGGAGGCAACAATTACCATGGCTCCGTTGTTGGGCCTGTTGGGAACCGTGCTGGGGTTAATTAGTGGCTTAAGTCAAATTCGCTTGGGTGATATCGGCACGCCCGCCACCGCCGGAGTGAGTTTAGGGATTAGTGAAGCCTTGATCAGTACTGCTGCGGGATTGGTGGTAGCGATTATTACCCTGGCCTTTCATCGTCTCTTCCAGGCCCTATTGTTTCAGCAAGCCCAAATCTTTCGGCGGACAGGGAATGAACTTGAACTTACCTATCGCCAGGCCTGGTTACAGCAGCAAGGTGCAATGCCCCCCGTGGAAGCTAATTATTTATAGATTGATTGTGAAGTAGCCTGCAAACCCAGAACTAAATAAACCCATGAAAATCCATCTGCCCGAAGATAGCGAAACCGCCCGGATTGAAATGTTGCCGCTAATTGATGTCGTCTTTTGCATTTTGACCTTTTTCATCCTGGCTGCTGTTTCCTTGACCCGCCAACAGGCCATTAGTTTAGATTTACCCCAGGCGAGTACCAGCACTGCCCAATCCCAGAAGATGTTGGTCGTTAGTATTGATCCAACTGGCCAGACTTATGTGGAGCAAAGCCCGGTGAATCGCGAACAACTCTATGAGCAAATGTTGACCTATTTACGAACCAATCCCCAGGGCATGGTGGTTTTGAGGGCATCCCAATTAGTCAGCTATAACGACGTTGTCCAGGTCTTAGATCTATTGCGGTCTGTGGGCGGGAATCGCGTGGCTTTGGCGACACAACCAACAGATCAACCCACCTTAGGCACACCCACACCTAACCTGTTTAATGTCACCCCGATTACGCCAATGACACCTACTACACCCAATGGAACGAGTCCTGGCCCGGAATTACCCGCTACTCCCCCCGGCCTGGTTCCCGAAGAAGTTACTCCCAATAGTCTTGATGCGCCAGCGTTACCCAATCCTTAAACTATTCAAAAGCGAGATTGTGTGTGTCCAAATCATATAGTTATTTCTGCCAAAAGTGAGACAGGCAACCCAAGCACCCGTAATGGTTTCCAGGATTTTTGTGTTTCATGCCTCAGCGAAATGACTACAGTTATGAAACCCGTTGTGGAATCACAATAAACCCTGTTTCTAAATATTCTTCAATCGCCTTTGGACAGGGATCAAACTCTTTTCCGCCTAAAACCCAGCATTTTTCCAGGCCCCAGGCCCACCAATAGGCTCCCATATAGGCACAAATCAGGGCATCCAGTTGATCTTCAATGGCTTTGAGTTGTTTGAGTGTTACCTTCGCTGGAATTTCGGGTAAGGGCTTGAGTTTCAGGGAGGGATTTAACTTGGGCAAATTCTCCAAGATTAGCTCTCGTAGGTGCGTTAACCCGGCCTGGCGGTCACTCAGCCGACCTTTTTTATATTTGATAATTTGCTCTAAGTTAAAGAGCTGCACGGTGACGGCATGGGGAAAGACTTCCAGTTGATAGCGTCCTAATTTTTGAGGCAGCAGGATCGGGGCATGGATAAAACCGCGTTTTATTAACTCTTGCGAAAAGCCCACTGTCCGCTTGGCAAACCCTAGACCTTGATGCGCGGGATAACACCCGGCCTGGTATTTACCTAAAACTTGATGGGCCTGGCGATCACAGGAACGCATTCCTTGGGCATTGGGAATTAGGGTTGGAGCATCCACCGCCACCAGGCCTGGGGCAGAATCCGGCAACCAATCAGCAATCCAACCTAGAATGCCCTCAACTTCCAACTCCAGGCCCATCCCTAAGAGGTCTAAACCAGAGCCATGCCACTCCAAACAGCACAGTCCAGACGCACCAGAAACCCAGCCGAGATCAACCCCAATAAAGCGCATCTGGGCAGATAATGTCTCTATTTAATCGCTGAAGCGGATTGCTTTTGGGCTAAAACCTGCTCATTGAGAATATCCAGGGCCTTCGAGTATTGCGGGTCTTTGGCAGTGGCAATATCCTCTCGAGTCAGGCTTTCCCGCTGCGCCTCGGTAATCTTCACTTCCACATCCGGCTCAATCCCTTTTTTATTAATATCTCGACCATTGGGTGTGAAATATTTAGCAATGGTGACGGCAATGCCGGAGCCATTCCCCAGGGGTTGCACTGACTGCACTAGACCCTTCCCAAAGGATTTTGTCCCGACTAAGACCGCTCGCTTATTGTCTTGCAAAGCACCGGCTAAAATTTCGCTGGCACTGGCAGAACCCCCATCAATTAAGACCACTAAGGGTTTTTCGGTTAAAAAGCCACGCCCGGCCCGCAACCGATCTGCTTCTCCCTGGCGATTTACGGTCGAGACAATCGTACCTTGGGGTAAGAACATCCGGGCAATTTCGGCACTAGAGAACAATAAACCACCGGGATTCGAGCGCAAATCTAAAATAAAGCCCTTCACCCCCTGCTGTTCTTGTTCCCGAATTGCCGCCCGCATTTCTGCCGCTGCATTGGAACTAAACTGGACTAAGCGAATATAGCCAATGGGGCCGTTGGGGGTTTGGCGGATACTGGCTTTGACCGGATGGATTTCAATCCGGGCCCGAGTCAAGGTGACATCAAAGGTATCATTCCCGCGCTTGACGGTGAGGGTGACCTTGGTATTGACTTGCCCGCGAATCATCCCGACGGCTTCGTTTAAGTCCAGGCCCTTTGTGGGTTTGCCGTCAATCTTGAGAATAATGTCGTTGGACAAAATTCCCGCTTCTGCAGCCGGACTACCCTCCACCGGGGAAACAACCGTAATGTCTTTTGTTTTTTCGTCTTGGGTAATTGTAATCCCCACTCCCGTCAGTTCCCCTGAGGTTTCAATCTGCATCGAGCGGAACTGTTCCGGATCCATAAACCGAGTGTAGGGATCGTTGAGTTTCTCCAGCATTTCCCGAGCCGCGGTGTAGGCCTGGTCGGGGGTTGTGTAGGTTTTGGCCAAAAATTCCCGCCGGATTGCCCGCCAATCTTGGCCATTAAAGGTGGCATCCACGTATTCGCGATCAATCACCTGCCAGACTTCATCCACGAGTTCCTTCGGACTTTCCCGAAACCCAGCCCAACTTTTGGACATATGGAGGCCCGCCCCGGTGACCGCAACTGCAGCCGTTAACAAAGCCGTGGCCCCAATCACAAGTCCTTGTTTCTTCAAACCCATGATGATTTCCTAGCAATGGATTAGATCAAATCTAGCATAGGAAATTTGGGGCTGGCGGCTAGGGACAAGGGGTCTAGGGATCAACCCAGCGGCCATCGGCTTGGATCAACTCAATCAGAGCGGCAACGCCTTGTTCTTCTGGAACTTTGCTTACTTCTTCCCGGCCCCGGTAGAGCGAAATAAAGCCCGGTTGTTTGCCGACATAGCCATAATCCGCATCGGCCATTTCCCCCGGTCCGTTGACGATACAGCCCATGACTGCAATATTCAAACCCGTTAAGTGGCTGGTGGCAGCTCGGACTTTTTGCAGGACTTCTTCGAGGTTAAAGAGGGTGCGACCACAGGAGGGACAGGCGACATATTCCACCATTGTCCGGCGTAACCCCAAGGCCTGGAGAATCCCATAGCAAACCGGAATTTCTTTCTCTGGAGCCTCTGTTAAGGAAACCCGAAGCGTATCGCCAATCCCTTCCGCCAAGAGGGTGCCAATCCCCGCAGTCGATTTAATCCGACCGTATTCGCCATCTCCGGCTTCCGTCACCCCCAAATGCAAGGGGTAATCCATGCCCAATTCATCCATGCGTTTGACCATGAGCCGGTTGGCGGCAATCATTACGGGAACACGGGAGGCTTTCAGGGAAATTTCCAGGTTATAGAAGTTCATGTCCTCACAGAGGCGGATAAACTCTAGGGCCGACTCGACCATGCCTTCGGGGGTATCCCCATAGGTAAAGAGCATCCGCTCGGCTAAAGAGCCATGATTCACACCAATCCGCATGGACTTGTTTTGATCGCGCAAGGAGATAACAAGAGGTTCTAAGGTTTCCCGGATTTTTTCACCAATTTCGTCAAACTCGGCCTGGGTGTATTCCGTGCGGTCGGCCTTTGGTTTTTCAAAGACATAGAGGCCGGGGTTAATCCGGACATTGTCCACATACTTCGAGACTTCTAGGGCAATTTTCATGCCGTTGTGATGGACATCTGCCACGAGCGGAACTGATTGATAGGTTTTTTCCAAGGTCTCACGAATTTCCGCCATGGCTTTAGCGTGGGCCATACTGGGAACAGTGACGCGGACAATTTCACAACCAATTTCATGGAGCCGCCGAATCCCAGCCACTGCCCCTGGAATATCGAGGGTATCTTCATTGATCATCGACTGAACTGCGACCGGATACCCACCGCCAATAGTGATCGCGCCCACTGGAACCGGCCGGGTTTTACGGCGGACAATACCAACTTCTGAGGGGGCGGCAGTCGAAGCAAGGGTGGGCGGGGTTAAGGTTTGCATAGGTTCGGATCCAGCCGGATGAACTACAACGTATAACTACCTAGACAATACCTTACTTTTTACAGGCTGTTGATGCCCCACACCTGATGTCATTGCTGCTGAATGTCCCTCTACTCCCGAAGTCAGTGGCTTGGCGATCATCCAGATAAACACCAGGCCCCGATGGTCTCAAAAGTATGTCCTCGATCTCCAAGTTGGGTAATTTATGCGTGAACGAGCAATCTCTTTAAACGAATCAAGCTGATTTCATCAAGATCCCATAACAACCCAGGCAAGGTATATCCTATTGACATAAAAATTAGGAGTTTGGCGGTCATAATTTGGGTTGCATTCTTAAGAACATGGGAGGTTAGTGAGTCCAAAGGGGTATGAATGAAGACAGATAAGCTATTTTATGCGATTTTTCTATTTCAAACTCAATTAATTACGGAATTGATTCCCGGTTTGCCTGAAAATTGCGAGTTTAAATACAGTGCACCCGTGATTAAGGAATCGGAATATCGCATTGATGGGGTATTTACTCCGGTTAATCCAGATTCAAGCCTACCGATTGTTTTTATTGAAGCCCAGATGCAGCCAGACACAGGATTTTATGGTCGATTTTTTGCCGAGGTTCATGTCTATTTGCATCAATATCAAGTTGTCCGACCCTGGCAAGGTTTGCTGATCCTAGCTTCACGGCAACAAGGGATTGGCGTTGATGTTCCCTATCGGCCATATTTGGAACAGCAGGTGCAGAAATTGTATTTAGAGGATTTGGCGACAGCAACAGATTTATCCCCAGGCCTGGCCCTATTACAACTCATCGTGATTGAAGCCTCTAGAACCGCTGAAGCCGCGCAAACCCTTGTCCAATCCGTAGCCAACACCCCCGATTTTACCCAGTGGGTAGATTTGATTGAGGCTATATTAGGTAATAAGTTTCCGGATCAAAGTCTGGAGGAGATTCGTAAAATGCTGGGATTACAAGCCGAAGACCTCAGCCACACTAGGTTGTATCAAGATGTACTCCAAATTGGGCGACAAGAGGGAGAAAGATTGGGGCGGCAAGAAGGGGAATCAACGTTAATTATTCGTCAGTTAGGGCGTAAATTGGGCGGTATTGACACTTCTCTTGAAAAACAGGTTAAGTCGTTATCATCTGAGCAGTTAGAAGCACTTGGTGAAGCATTGCTCAATTTTCAAGATGTTTCTGAGTTAGAGGCCTGGTTAGCCACAAGCCATTCATAGTAAACAGAGATGACTCGTTAGCACAGCAAAGCCTCAAAACTCAACTTTGCATGGATACTCATCAAAACAAAAATAATCTTTTTGTGGATTGTATTGGAGCGGGAGCTTGACATTCAGCCTAAACACCTTAATAGTACTTTTAGACAGAATGTTTCCGTCTAATACCTAGTTGGACTGCAATGCACGAAGCGAAAACACCAAAAGCTAACTAACGATTGTAGACTTAGGCATACAAAACAGTTTTTGATGATTGCATGGGATTTTCTCCAATTTCGATTAGTGGAAAAACAGTTTATATTCATTCAGCAGTATCAGAGCCGGATTTTGGGGCTGCTACGGTTCTTTCCGATGATCCTTGGGATTATGTAGCATTGTGGTTGCGTCGGGCAGGAAACGATGAGGCGCGGTTTTATTGGGAGCAATCACGCGAGTTTTATAAAGCATCTATCGAGTTGTCGCCTATCTCTTCACCGCTCACTTCATATTACTGCTTCTTAAATGCTACGAAATCTTTACTTACTCAGAAGCGAATTTCTTTTTCAGATAAGCATGGTGTTACCGGATTTACAAAAACTGGCAAAAAGTGTTTAACCAATGAAGTGGTTAAACTCCAAGGGAGTGGAGTATTATATTCGCTATGCAGTTTTCTAGGTGAAAATATTCTCCCTAATGAAACTTACTCTCTAAATGAAATTTTTTATCATCTACCATTTCTACATAGGGCATTTACATTAACATACAAGTCAAAAACTGAGCTATTCCTACCAGTTAAGCAACCCATGTTTGTTCGGAAAGACGGTAGTGATGATGCTTGGTTTGTTGCTGAACTAGATGCGAGATATGTCTCCAGTCAATTAAAGAACATTCTGCCATCTGCATACGAGGTAGACGCAGGTGTAAAAAATCGTTGTTTGATAAGACGAAAAAAGAGATTCAAGTGGAAAACAAGAGGCAACCACCAAGCGAATAATCTAACCAATTTAGTCAATTATCACAAGGAAGTACGACGAGATATCACTCCTATTTTTGCTCCGATAAATAGTTGGTATATCCAGAAGAAATTGAAAACAGTTACACCAATATCGAAATCACAATTGCCTCTGATTTTTGTTGCGATGCACAAGCTTAGTGAGTTGTCGAGATATGATCCCATAACATTGGCGCGTCATCTAGACCTACAGCATAACTGGATTCTTACAGAGTTTCTTCAAGTGGCACCAGCACAATTTATTAACCACATTGCTTGTGAAATCACAGGTAAAGAGTTTGTAAAACCATATGCAGCAAGGCTATCGTAAAACAGTCCAACAACGCCCATGCACCCGACCGTCAAGAGGTTGCTTGCTAAAAATCAAAGTTGTTTGCGGCGGGTGATGGGCAACGTTATATTATCGCCCCTTTGTAGTGGCGGTTCTGTCAACTCTTAGATAAATTTTTAGTCAGATGGAGCTAATTATCTGGGATTGCTTGGAAGTTGGGTAGTGCGAGGGGGTGTGGTGAGAGTGCTTACAAGATTAGGAAACGACTTCCACTTTCCCGTGCGCTAAGGCCGGGGCAGTAACAAAGGAAACAGAATCCAATACTCTTATGACTTGAAATCAAAGACCTAGTTCAGCCTTAGCTTTATCAATCCCGATCATGAGGGTCATCGGTTCAAGGGGAGAAACCATAAAGCCGCATTTTTGATACAACTGCTTGGCAGACTCTGAAATCGCATGAACTAAAATCGCTCGGATCCCCGCAATTTCAGCCGCCTGGACTGTTCTTAAAATTGCATCCTTCAAGAGCGCACGCCCAACTCCTTTTCCCTGCCAGGCCTGGTCAACTGCCAACCGACCAATCACCATCACCGGAATGGGGTCAGGCATATTTCGGCGAACTCGCCCTGTTGCGAGGATTTGGGCCACAGCACCATTGGCTAAACAATAGTAACCAATGACAACATCACCAACACAAACTACATACGTCCGTGATGCACCTGTTTGCTCATTTTTTGATGCCCGTTGTTTAAGCCAATCGTCTAGCTGACTATTACCCGAGTTAAACCCTGCAATGTGATGTGAAGAATTTAGTTTCTCAGGTGGTCGCAGTTTATTTTGGTCTTGAGCTAATCCCACGGTGATGGCGTTGTGAGCAATATCTTTAATTCCTGATTCTCGACAGGGGAGTCTAGTATTGCCAAAAACTCCTGAAATTTTTGCTCATCCAGGCCAAAGAAATGACGATCGAGTAAAACATCTTGGGCTTTTTGATAAGCAGACTCCAACATAAACTCTGAGCGACTTTTGCCCTGCATTTGGGCCGCCTGATCAATCAAATCGCGCTGACTTTGCTTGGCTCTGATATTGATCGTCACATCTCTTGTTAATTCGGATCCCTGTGCAGCGGGCATAATCGGTTTTCCTCGAGACCGGGGATACTTCCTAGTCTAAGAAATATGTCCACACAACGTCAATACAACATCTCAAGCCCGTCAAGCCGAGACCTTTCCACACCAGGCCCCGAGGGTTTCCACTACCTTTTCAATGGCAATTTCTTGAGACTCTTTGCTGGCCCGTTTCACGACTTCCACTTTCCCCTGAGCCAAGGCCCGCCCGGTGACAATCCGAAAGGGAATCCCAATTAGATCCACATCCTTAAACTTGACCCCGGCCCGTTCATCGCGATCATCTAACAGGGTTTCAATTCCAGCCGCATTAAGTTCCTCATAGAGTTGGGTCGCGACTTCCACTTGTTTGCTGTCTGTAATATTGGGAATCACGACAATCGCTTGATAGGGGGCAATCGCTAGGGGCCAAATAATGCCGTCTTTATCGTAGGATTGTTCGACTGCGGCCTGGGCCAAGCGGGACACGCCAATCCCATAACAACCCATGACTAAGGGAATTTCTTCGCCAGATTCTGAAGTATAGGTGGCCCCCAAGGCTTGCGAATACTTGGTTCCCAGTTGGAAAATATGGCCAATTTCAATGCCGCGAGCAGATTGTAGGGTTTGACTGGGATCATGCACAGCTAAATCTCCGGCCTGGGCTTTGCGAACATCCACCACCGTTTTCGGTAAGGGATATTGGACATTCCAGTTCGCGCCAAACCCATGCACGCCGGTTTGATCGGCTCCGGTGACAAAGTTTTGCAAGTCAACCGCAGTTTGATCCACCAACCGGACAAATTTGGGCAGGATCATTTCACTGGGGCCATCATCGTCAGTAGAAGCGGGTTTAGGCGGTTTAATCCATTTGTCAGCCAGGCCGGGACTGAGATAGCCCAAGGGTAAGGGTTGTTTGGCCCAACGGGTTTGCGCGTTTGCATCCGGCACAGTCAGAGACAATACGGTTTTACCGCCATACTCAGAGGCTAGGTTGGTTAGGGCATTTTGGAGCTTGACTTCATTGATGGCCTGGTCGCCCCGAATACTCACCAACACTAGCAACGTCATCCCCGTATCTAATCTGGCTTCATAGAGGACATTTTTAACAATTTGGCTGGGGTCGCAGTCGGCAAAAACCGCGAGTTTTTCAATCGTATCTGTGTCTGGGGTGGGGCGTTCTTCAAAGGTTGTCAATTTAGAGGGAACTGCTGGCCTGGGGCGGGAGATGGCTTTTTCCACATTGGCCGCGTAATTACCATCTTCGGTATAGAGAACTTCATCTTCTCCGGCATCAGCCAAGACCATAAACTCATGGGAACCGGCCCCACCAATCGCCCCAGAGTCTGCTTCCACCGCCCGGAACGTCAACCCGCAGCGCGTCAAAATGTTCGTGTAGGCCTGGTACATATCTTGGTAGGTAGCCTTGAGGCTGTCGGTGTCGGCATGGAAGGAATAGCCATCCTTCATAATGAATTCCCGGCCCCGCATTAAGCCAAATCGCGGCCGAATCTCATCCCGGAATTTCGATTGAATTTGATAGAGATGTAGGGGCAACTGACGGTAAGAGCGAATCATGTCCCGGGCCACGGCGGTAATCACCTCTTCATGGGTTGGCCCCAGGCCCAGTTGCCGACCTTGGCGATCGGTGAGGGCAAACATAATTCCCTCGGCTTTAGTGTAGGTGTCCCAGCGACCGGATTCTTGCCAGAGTTCTGCGGGTTGAATTTGAGGGAGTAAACATTCCGTCGCCCCGGTGGCATTCATTTCCTCACGAACAATGGCACTGATTTTTTGCAACACCCGCCAGAGCAAGGGCAAATAGACATAGACCCCACTCCCGACCCGGCGAATATATCCGGCCCGCAACAGGAGCTTATGACTGGGAATTTCGGCCTCGGCGGGGCTTTCACGCAGGGTGACAAACAGCATCTGGGAGAGACGCATAGGACAAAATTCCTCAAACTGGCTCAGTAAAAACGGCTACAAACTCAGGCGGCAGAGTAAAGCAGCTTTCCTAGTTTATCGCCTCAAGCCCAGGCCACGGTTCCCAAATCCGGCGGAACATCTTGCCAACGACTCACCCCCACTGCTTTGATCGCTTCCTCTAAATCCACAGCACCCGTGTAAATCGCCTTGCCAACAATCGCCCCAACAATCCCCCGACCAACCAGGCCAAAAATCTGCAAAATATCGGTCAGTGAACTCACCCCCCCTGAGGCAATGATCGGCAGTTCGACCTGATCCGCCAGTTCAGCTAAAGCCTCGATGTTCGGCCCCTGGAGTGTGCCATCGCGAGCAATATCCGTATAAATAATTCCACCCACCCCGACAGTTTGCATGTGCTGGGCCAATTGAATTGCCGTGATTTCCGAGGTTTCCAGCCAGCCGTGGGTGGCCACCCGGCCATTTTTGGCATCAATCCCGACCCAAATCTGTTCCCCAAACTCTGCTGCTAGTTCAACCACCAATTCCGGCTGTTTAATGGCCACGGTTCCCAAGATTGCCCGCTTCACCCCCAGGCCCAGCAACTCTCGCACCTGCTCTTTAGTTCGTAAGCCGCCGCCGACTTGAATCGGGATTGAAATTGCAGCCGCAATGTTGGCAATGATCTCGTAGTTAACAGGTTCACCGGACTTAGCCCCATCTAAATCCACAAGATGCAGCCGTGTTGCCCCCTGTTCGACAAAACTTTTCGCCACTTCGACAGGATTGATATCAAACACCTGGGCCTGGGCATAATCCCCCTGAAACAACCGCACACATTGCCCATTCAATAAATCAATCGCCGGAATTACATCCATTGGCCCTTACCCCAATCAAACTCACCAGATCCAGCCTACTGTGAATCCTCGGGGCCTGGCCAATGACTAATTTAAGAGACTTTAGTAAATTGCCGGGACAAAAAACTGCTCGTTAATTGGGGGGCGGACATAGTCTTCGGGGGCGGGGCGGCGGGGCGGCAATTCTAGGGCTTCCGGGGTAATGTCTTCGTAAGGAATTTTGCTCAGGAGGTGGCTGATGCAGTTCAAGTGGGCTCGGCGTTTGTCATCGGCTTCCACGGTAAACCAGGGGGCTTCCGGGATATTGGTATGGGCCAGCATGACATCTTTGGCTTTGGAATAGTCCACCCAGCGATCCCGCGACTCCACATCCATGGGGCTAATTTTCCAGCGTTTGGCCGGTTCTAAAGTCCGGGCCTGGAAACGCCGCTCCTGCTCCTCATCACTGACGGAAAACCAATACTTAATCAAAATAATGCCGGACTTGACCAACATCCGCTCAAACTGGGGGCAGGAATCCATAAACTCCTTATATTGCTCCTCAGTACAAAAGCCCATCACCCGTTCAACTCCGGCCCGGTTATACCAACTCCGGTCAAACAAGACAATTTCACCCGCTCCAGGGAGATGTTCGACATAGCGTTGGAAGTACCACTGGGTTTTCTCCCGATCCGATGGCGTTCCTAGAGCGACAATCCGACAACCGCGAGGATTTAAAGGAGCTGAAATGCGTTTAATCATCCCACCTTTACCGGCAGCATCGCGCCCTTCAAAAATGACAACAACCTTCAGACCCACATGCTTGACCCAATACTGCATCTTGACTAATTCCACCTGCAGTCGGGCCAGTTCCTTGTCGTAAAAATCGCGATTGAGCTTCTCCAAGGGCTGTGGTTGCGATTTGTCCTTCTTTTTATCCTTGGCTTTTTTATTCTTTTTGCCAGCTTCCCCTGGTTCAGTTTCCCCAGTTGGGGCAGTCAAATCAAATTCTGCCATAGGATAGTTCCACGCGTAGGATTCAGGCCCCAAGCCTTAAATTGTCAAACTTGATTGAATTCTAACAAGTTCTTTTTTCATGGGGCTTAATGTTACGTTTAGATTACCTTCTCAAGAGTTTTGTTACATGATTCAAAACGGGTCATGAGCCTTTTTCAATCGTCCTTAGCTCAAATCCGCATTGTGTTAGTCGAGCCGGCCGGAGCTTTGAATGTGGGTTCTGTGGCCCGGGTGATGAAAAACATGGGGCTGAATCAGCTCGTTCTAGTTAATCCGCAATGTGATCCTTTGGGAACCGAGGCGCGCTTAATGGCGGTTCATGCCGGGGAACTTTTAGCAACTGCCAAAGTCGTCCCAGGCCTGGTGGAGGCGTTGAGGGGCTGCACCCGCATCATGGCGACCGTTGGCCGAGACGTGGATAGTCCCATTCCCTTGGAACCGCCGCGCCAGGCCTTGCCCAGTCTTCTGCATCAATCCGCAGCTCTGGTTTTTGGGCGAGAAGATCGGGGGCTAACCAATGAAGAATTGCAACTTTCCCAGGGACTCATCCAAATTCCCACGGATTCTGTCTATCCATCCCTGAATCTGGCCCAGGCCGTGGGCGTATGTTGTTATGAGTTATGGCAGGCCCAGGACAAGCGAGTTTCTGGCCAGGGTGAATCGCCGTCTTCATCTCCAAGAGCTTCTTTTGAGGTGTTGGAAGGGTTTTATGCCCATTGGCAATCACTCCTGCTCAAAATCGGTTATCTTTATCCCCATACTGCGGCCAGTCGCATGGCTAAGTTACGGGGGCTGGTGAATCGCAGTCAGCCCACAGCCGCAGAAATTGCACTTTTGCGGGGGATGATCCACCAAGTGGAATGGGCGATTTCCGACTCGGCTCAAGACCATGGCCATAACTCTGAGAAGCAAACTTAGTGTGAGGCAGTTCAAGATACCGTTGTGGTCAAATCATCGTCCCAGCAGCAGCATCGTTCCCACCCCCAGGCCTGGTCGAACAAAAACACTACTCTCCGCCGTGCCATGACCTCTCCTCCCACTGCCCCTCCCAAAACTCGCACCATTCCCAACAAGCCGAAAAATAATCTGGTTGCCTTTCCGATTGAACGAATTAAGCCAATCACCACACCCCTCCCCCGCTACTCCCTCCCGCCTCTAGTTCGCCTCATGCTGCGTTTGGGGATTGTGGCCACTGCGCTGACGGCCATTGCCGGGACAGGGCTTTCGATGTTGAAACCAGAATTAAAGGCCCAACAGGAAACAACCCCCACGGCCTTAAGCCAATTGGATGTACCGGAGTTGTCCCCCCTACCGCCTGAAAAACCCCTGACTAATATTGAACAAACGATTACCACTTGGATTGCGGCAAAAAAGCAACTGGAGGGCGGGGCTTACTTTTTCAATCTGACTACCGGCCAGAGTGTTAATGTGCGAGGAGATGCCGTTTTTTCCGCAGCCAGTACGATTAAAATTCCCGTCCTTGTTGCCTTTTTCCAGGCCTTGGATCGGGGCGAAATTACCCTGGAAGAACCCTTGACGATGCGCCCAGATTTAATTGCCGGGGAAGCCGGGACGATGCAGTATCAGAAACCGGGGACAAAATTCACGGCTCTGGAAACCGCAGAACTGATGATTTCGATTAGTGACAATACGGCCACGAATATGCTGATCGACCGGTTGGGGGGGGCAGCGGTACTCAATGATCAGTTTGTCGAGTGGGGCCTGGAACATACAGTGATTCATAACCCCCTCCCGGATATGGCCGGCACCAATACCACCAGTCCCAAAGATCTAGCGATCCTGATGGCCCGGATTGCCCAAGGGGATTTAGTTTCAGAACCCAGTCGAGAAAAACTCTTAGCAATTATGCGGACAACCGTGACGAATACGCTCCTCCCGCAAGGCCTGGGGCCGGGAGCAAAAATTGCCCATAAAACTGGGGATATTGGCACGTTTGTTGGGGATGCCGGTCTGATTGAGATGCCCAATGGTCAAAAGTATGTGGCCGGGATCATGGTCAAACGCCCCTACAACGATCCCCAAGGGACTGAACTGATCCGGCAAATTTCCCGCCTCACCTACCAGGCCTACAGTCGCGCCACGGCTTCCAACCCAACTACTCCATGACCTACCGCCTCGGAATTAATGGTCGGTTTTTAGGTCAACCTTTAACAGGGGTGCAGCGTTATGCCCGCTGTTGGGTCAAAGCTCTCGATCAATTACTCGATTCTGGGGCTGTTTCAACCGGGGCATGGCGGGTGAGTTTATACGTTCCTCATAATCAGCAAGTTCGCCAGGCCCTGACTGAATTCAAGCTCAAAGCAATCAAAATTAAACCTGTCGGCGTTGGTGCGGGGTATGGCTGGGAGCAGTTACAGTTGCCATTTTTTGCCCGTGATCAGGTGTTCATTAATCTCGGGAATGTTGCTCCAGTTCTGTCTTTGTTGAGTCCTCAAAAGACCATCGTTACGGTGCATGATTTATCGTTTCAAAAATTTCCAGAATCCTACTCAAAACTCTATCGGCTGATTTATCAAATCCTCACGCCCTGGATTATGGCTAAGGCCACTGCTATGCTCACGGTTTCCCAAACGGAAGCCAATGCCATCTTAGAGGTTTATCCCCAGGCCCAGTCCCGCTTATTCCCGATCCCCAATGGCCACTGGCCCGATGATTTAGATTTAGAAACGATTGCCCCAGTTAACCCGATTGCTCGCCCGTTTGTTTTGGCCGTAGGCACCCTCTCTGCTCGGAAGAATTTAACGGGGATTCTCCAGGCCATGGAACTTGTCAATCAAGAAAAAGCCTTGGATTTAGTTGTAGTGGGGGGCCGGCCGCACATCTATCAAGCGATTGAATTAACGTTATCTCCAACCCTACAAGAGCGAGTCCATTTTGTTGGCCATGTGGATGATTGCACCCTGATCAGTTACTACAAAGCCGCACAGGGCCTGGTTTATCCCTCTTTTTATGAAGCCTCTGGATTACCCCCCTTAGAAGCCATGGCCTGTGGTTGTCCGGTGATTGTTTCGGATATTCCAGCCCTCAAAGAACGCTGTGGTGATGCTGCGATGTATTGCCAAGCCTATTCTCCTGAAACCATTGCCAGAGGAATTTTTCAGATCCTCAATCCTGAAACCAGCCACTTACTCAAGAAAAAAGGATACCAATTAGCCCAGGCCCTAACCTGGAAAAATGCCGTTTTACAGACGATACAAGTGATTCAACTTGGCCTGGGGGCAGCCACCTCATGACTATACGATGAGATTGCTATAGTCAAAAAGATGCCGTATCTCAATCTGACATAGTTATTTCACTCCAGTCACTTAAAGTCTGCTTTTTACGTTAGTTTTTATGACTGAAACACCAGTAGCTCTTGGCACTTTCCTACAAGAGGGAAGATATCGTCTTGATACAGTCCTCGGAAAAGGGGGATTTGGGGTTACCTACCAGGCCACGCACACGGTACTCAATCAAATCGTTGTCGTCAAAACCATTAACCCAAGTGAATATACAGAGCAGGATTTTCGAGAAGCTGGTGGACAATTTATCCGGGAAGCTCAGCGTCTGGCCAAGTTTCGTCATCCCCACATCGTCCGAGTCAGCGATTGCTTCTTTGAAGAGGGATTGCCCTTCATTGTCATGGACTATATCCCCGGTCGCCCCTTGTCTGAGATTGCCGGAGAAGCTCCCCTACCGCCGGAGTTGGCCGTGCATTACATTGCCCAAGTCGGGTCGGCACTGGCATTGGTTCACGCCCAAGGACTCCTGCACCGGGATGTCAAGCCGGGGAACATCATGATCCGAGACGATGATAATTCCGCCGTTTTAATTGACTTTGGCATTGCCCGCGAATTTACCTTGGGAATGACCAAAACCAACACAATTCTTCTCTCGCCTGCCTATGCCCCGGTTGAGCAGTATCTCCCCAAACATGATTGGACTCCGGCAACGGATGTTTATGCTTTAGCTGCAACTCTTTATGCCCTAATTGCGGGGAAACCCCCTGTGGCCTCGGTCTTGCGGGATCGGGTTCCTTTGGAAAATTTATGCGAGTTACAACCTAGCCTGAGTCCCCATATTGAGATGGCAATTTTGCTGGGAATGTCGGTGGAAGCCCCACAACGGCCCCAGACGATGACGGAATGGTTGGATTTGCTGGAACTGCCGACCTTAACACCTCCACCTCCACCCTCTCCTACTTCCCTGCGCCCTCAAACTCGACCAACAGTCGCTGTTTTACCGCAGCAGCATGCTCGCATTCCAACTACCCAAAAAGGTCAGATAGCGACATCGATTCCGCCGCTGGAAAAAAAGGGAGAGTGGCTCAAAAATCCTCTGGTCTGGCTACCTGTGATTGGAGTTTTCGGGGTTGGCCTGGGAATTTGGCTGCGGCCCCTATCGACAAATTCTCCTGCCCCAGTTTTAATGCACCAGGCCGGGGAGCAACAGACCCCGCAGCCAAATCCCACCCCGATAGTTTCCCCTGTATTGCCCACTCCACAACCATTAGAAGCCAGTCCTCCAACTAGCACTCCAACCTTACCCACCAGCAACAATACGCCCACCCCAGTTTTTTCCCCAACATCAACGCCGCTACCCAGTTACTCCCCTAGCAGCACCATGACACCGGAGCCGGCCCCATCCTCCCCCATGCCCACCCCGGCCGCCAGCCCTGAGCCAACTCAAACTCCATCCCCAACTGCAGAGAGTCCACCCCCGCCAGTGATCCCCAGCCCAGAATTCACCCCATCCCCCAGGCCAGGATTTAGTCCCCCGCCTCCACCCCCGCCACCGCCACCCCCCCCACCCCCTCGGCGTTAAAGCCCTCATGTTATTTTGAAAAGATGCATCAATGAAACCAGACTGATGGCCTGTTTGCTGGGGTTATCAGGATCAGAACATCTTTGCCGCGCTCACACCATTGCCTTACCCCTATGACGGATTTAAGTCAAGAAATTGAAGAAGCTGTTGCCCACCGCCGTAATTTTGCGATTATTTCTCACCCTGACGCCGGAAAGACGACCCTAACCGAAAAACTTTTACTCTACGGAGGAGCCATTCACCAGGCCGGGGCGGTCAAAGCCAAGCGGGCCCAACGCCAAGCAACCTCTGACTGGATGGAAATGGAACAACAACGGGGGATTTCAATTACCTCCACCGTGCTGCAATTCGACTATCACGGTTATCAAATTAATCTTTTGGATACACCCGGTCACCAAGACTTTAGTGAAGATACCTATCGCACCCTGGCGGCGGCGGACAATGCGGTGATGCTGGTGGATGCGGCCAAGGGCCTGGAACCCCAAACCCGAAAACTCTTTGAAGTCTGTCAGTTACGGGCCTTGCCAATTTTTACCTTTATTAACAAAATGGACAGGCCGGGGCGGGAACCCTTGGAGCTGATTGATGAAATTGAACAAGAGTTGGGGCTGCAAACCTTTCCTGTCCTTTGGCCCTTGGGCATGGGTGATCAATTTCGGGGGGTGTATGACCGTTTACGCCAAGAATTTCACCTGTTTGAACGCAGCGAACACGGCAGCCGCGAGGCCGAAGAAACGATTATTCCCCTCGGAGATGCCCGGATTGATCACCTGGTCGAACCCCATCTCTATCACCAACTTAAAGATGAATTAGAACTCTTGGATGGGGTGGGGGCGGAGTTAGATCTGGACTTAATCCATCAGGGCAAAATGACTCCCGTGTTCTTTGGCAGTGCCATGACCAATTTTGGCGTAAAGCTATTTTTAGAACATTTTTTAGCCAAGGCCCTGCAACCCATCGCCTACACCAGCAACAAAGGCAAAGTTGACCCCACCGCCGCGCATTTCAGTGGCTTTATCTTTAAGCTCCAGGCCAACATGGATCCCAAGCATCGCGACCGGGTGGCCTTTATTCGGGTTTGCTCTGGCAAATTTGAAAAAGACATGACTGTTTCCCATGCCCGCACTGGCAAAAGTCTGAGATTATCCCGCCCCCAGAAACTCTTTGCCCAAGGCCGCGAGTCCATTGAAACCGCCTATCCGGGGGATGTGATTGGCTTAAATAATCCGGGGATGTTTGCCATTGGTGATACGCTCTATGTCGGCCCCAAGCTCGAATATGAGGGCATTCCCTGCTTTTCCCCGGAAATTTTTGCCTATCTGCGTAACCCCAACCCGTCTAAATTTAAGCAATTTCAAAAGGGTGTAAACGAACTGCGGGAAGAAGGCGCGGTGCAAATCATGTATGCCACAGATCCCACCAAACGAGAACCGATTTTAGCCGCAGTAGGCCAACTCCAGTTTGAAGTCGTCCAGTTTCGCTTGTTGAATGAATACAGTGTGGAAACCCGCTTAGACCCGTTGCCCTACAGTGTCGCCCGTTGGGTGGTGGATGGCTGGCCGGCCTTGGAAGCAGTGGGGCGAATTTTCAATGCCTTAACTGTCCAAGATAATTGGGAGCGGCCAGTGCTCTTGTTCAAAAATGAATGGAATGTGCAGCAGTTGCAAGCCGATCATCCGAAATTACGCTTAAGCCGAATTGCGCCGATTGGGTTTGCCAGTGAGACGGTAGAAGGTCGTTAAGGACAGGTTGTTTTTTGTTGGGGCTTTGGTCATGACCGTTGCTCAATACCGTTGGACAATTGATCGCTACCACCAGGCCATTGCCGCCGGTCTATTTCCAGATCAGGCCCTTGAACTTTTAAACGGTGAGTTAATCATCATGCCCCCGGAAGGCGAACTTCATGCCTATTGCAATAGTGAAGTGGGAGATTATCTGCGCTCATTATTGGGCCCCTTAGCCAAAGTTCGGGAAGCCCATCCCATTACCCTGCCCAATGATTCTGAGCCGATTCCCAATTTAGCGATTGTCAAACCCCAAGGCCGGGTCTATCTGCAACATCATCCTTACCCAGAGGATATTTTTTGGTTGATCGAATTTTCTCACTCTACGCTAGAAAAAGATCTCACCCTCAAGCGGGACATTTATGCAGCCGCTGGCATTTCTGAATATTGGGTCGTCAATCTGTTAGAGCGCGAACTTACCGTTTTTCGGCAATTGGAGCAGGGACAATACTGCCAAGCCACAACCCACAAAACTGGATTTATTGCTCCCCAGGCCTGGCCGCAGCTTGAGATTGCCATCGAAAGACTCATGAACCCTTAGTGCTCTTAAAAATTTATGAGCGGGCTGTATCTTGTTGTTGCGCCTCAGACATGGCCTGGAGAACAACCCCAGGATTAACCAGTTGCCCTTGAAACCTCAGCGTCCAATGCAGGTGGGGGCCGGTGGTGCGGCCAGTCATCCCAACTCGTCCAATCCGCATCCCGGTGCTGACAGTTTGCCCTTCCCAAATTTGCACATTGCCGCCCCGATCCACCATCACCTTGCCGCGACTGTCTGTTTCTACCCGCCCACTCATGTGACAGTAAACGTGCTGCCAGGCCCCGGATTGCACCCGCACCAACGTCCCACAGGCCGTATCGTCCGAAACTTCAATTACCTGACCCGCCCACCAATTGCGAATATAACTCCCCTCGGGTGCAGCAAAATCTAAACCATTGTGGAATTCTGTCCCGTAGCCGCCGGTGGGAGATTGGCGATAACCAAAGGGTGAGGAATAGGTTTGAAAGTTTTCGACAGGAAAAGAACCAAGCTCCCAGCCTGGGGCCCCAAACTCTTGGGCTACGGATCGAGGTATGAGAGAATTGGACAAACTTGAGGTGAGCCAAACCAGTAAAAGTCCCAGGCCCCAACCGACTAGCCACTGTTTTGCTTTGCTTTTTGCCAAACGCGTTTTCATCACTCCTCCAGGCCTGGGTCATGCTCTTAAGTTTTCCGACTGAGAGGGGCAGCCATGCAAATCTTGACTGGGGAGCTCAAATTTTGTTTCATCGCTGTTTTACGGTTCATGCATGGCTGAAATGGTTGTTGCTGTTTCAACATCTGCCAGCAGGCGTTTGGTCGCTAGAGACGGAATTGCGTTAGGGTGCGAGAAAAAAACATGATTGCGGCAGTGGTGGCAGCTTTAGAATCCGGTGACCTAATCCAGGCCGAAACCCTATTACAGCAGCTTTCTCCAGAACAACTTCCCGTGAAATTTGCCTGGGCCTGGTTAGCCGAAAAACAAGAAGATTGGGATATCGCCGAACAGCGTTACCGTGAACTACTCCGCCAAGATTGTGGCCCCAAACTGACTCTGCAAGCTCGTCAAGGCCTAGAACGAATTGCCCAGCACCATCAAGCTCAACAGGCCCAGGCCCTCGCGTTCGTGGCCGAACTACCTCAAAATCAGGCCCGCGGCATTTTAGTCCTGACAGCAATTCCTGATCCGGAGATGAAAGCAGATTTAGTACAGCACTTGGCCCGGATCATGCAGTTAGAACTCTATACTGCCCGTACCCTATTACCCAGTCGCGGTTGGCGGTTTTTCCGAGCGGGGCCCTTGGGCGAATTGGAAGTCTATGGCAAAGCCCTCCAGGCCAGTGGAATTCCCGTTTTTTGGTTGCCCCTCGCCGCCATTGAGGGTATTCAGGTGATTCCCGTGCGCTATTTACAAAACGTCAGTCCCCAGGCCCAGGCCTGTTGGTTGCAGTCCCCCCATCAAACCAGCGCGGCGGTTTTTAACTTTAACTGGGCCGAGGTCAGCCAACGGGTTGAAGGATTACTCCCGATCTTTGAAACCGTTGTTGATCGGAGTCCCCGCGGCCAATTAGTTTACAAAGAACAAGTCCAAGATCATGCCCAGTTTTGTGATCTCCACCTACCCCAACGGCAGACAATTCTCCGGTTTTATCGGGGGCAGTATCAGTTCCATCAGGGGATCAATTTGAATTCTCCTGAAAATAATCAAGTCATGGCGGATCAGGAAACCTCCTGGGCAAATTGGCGACAATTAATCAACCTGTTTGAGGATCACACGGGCGAGATCCCAGTTTGGAAAGAATTTACGGCTTTTGCGGAAACAATCGTGGATCAAACGGCACTCTTGAAAAAAATTACGCCCCATATTGATCTGTTTCGCCGGGAAGAGTCCCTCTGGGATAACGCCTTTCAACTCTACAGTGGTTTAATTTTTCAGCTCAGTCAAGCGGCTGCACCGGCCTAGAATTGCACCTGCACCAAGGAAACATCATCTCTCCCCATCGCCCCTGGGGCCGCAATTGCCTGAATTTGAGCCAAAATCTGATCTAAGTCCACCGCCTGGCTGGGTTGGTTCGCTAAAAGCTGGCTAAAGTCTTCTAAACTCCAGGCCTCGCCCTCAGTCGTATTAAATTCATAGATGCCATCACTAAACAGGTAGAGAAAACTCCCGGCCTGGACTGGCGAGGTAGCGGCGGTATAAACCACCTCATCAAACATCCCAATCGGCAAACTCGGAGTTTTCAGGGGGGTAATCTTGGGGGTTGTCCCAGGCCGGGGCGAAATCAAGATCGCCGGCGGGTGGCCAGCACTGGCATAGGTAAGTGTTCGAGCCGGGGTATCGTAAACGCCATACCAAATCGTGAAATATTTATCATTTTGGTCATTCATCTGAAACCCGTCGTTCAATAAAGAAAGCACCCGCCCAGGTTGGTAGAAGTCCTGGGGTGTCGATTCTTTTTGGGAACGCAGCAAATTGAGTAAGGAAACCGAGGGCAACGCCGCCCCCAGGCCATGGCCCGATACATCCAATAAAAAGATAACCAAATGGGTTTGATCCAACCAAAAGAAATCACAGCAATCCCCGCCCAACTGACTAGAGGGAATAAACCGTAAATCAATTTTGATTGGTGTCGTTAAAGGCTTGGGTAACAACGAGCGGACATACATGGCGGCTTCATTCAGTTCCGTTTCTAAAAGCTGCTTCTGCTCCTTTAATTCTTGGTTGGCCTGATAAAGTCGTAATCCCGCCTGCACCCTCGCCCGCAGTTCATCCCGCTCAATGGGTTTAGATAAAAACTCATCTGCCCCCGCGTCCAAGCCCCGAATCCGATCGGCAATATCATCCTTGGCTGTCAGCAAAATAAAGAACGTGGACGCTAACTCTGGATCTGCCTTTAATTGCCGACAGACCTCCAGCCCATCCAGGCCTGGCATCATCCAATCGCAAATAATTAATGCCGGTTGAATGACTCCCGCTGCCTTAAGGCCTTCTTCCCCATTTTTAGCCGCTGTGACTTCATAGCCCTGATTACGGAGATTTTTCGCCAGGAGCAAACGGGTTGTGGGGTCATCATCAATAACAAGAATGTGATATGTCACAGTGGCAACCACAGGCAGGCAGTTGAGGAACTGAGTTAATTCTCGCCCTTGATATCGCACTGTACCAGATTCATTCCCACCCGCCTAGAAATAAGCCCCACGAAGCAACTTCGCCCCATCTGCGGCCCCAAAGCCAAACACCACAACCGATAATGGAAATATTTATTTGATCAAGGCGGATAGCAACAGCGTGATCCACTCCCTGACTGTAGCCAGTAACTTAAGCGAATTAGAACAGGTGCTAGAGTGGTTTGCCCAGGCTCGCCCCGCTGGAGTTCCCGAGATTTCCTGGCTGCAATTGGAGTTGGCCCTAGCTGAAGCTTTTACCAATGCCGTCCGGCATGCCCATCAACTCCTGCCTAACCAACCAGCCATTGTCCTGGAATTTTGCTCTACCCCGGACTACCTTGAGTTAAAGGTTTGGGATCATGGCCCAGAGTTTGACCTAGAAGGCTGCCTGCAAAACCTGCCGGAGATTATTGCACCGGATCAAGATGGTGGCCGGGGGCTGAAGTTACTCCAAAATATTGCCGATCAGCTTCAATATCAACGCCTAGGCCAACAAAATTGCCTTATCCTCCGCAAGAATCTCCCCTAAAAATTCTCAGGCCTGATCCAAAACAAGTCAGACTGTGAAAGGTTCAACAAAAAAAGCGTAATCCTGAATACAGTTGTGCAGAAAATATCACAGAAATAAGACTCACCTTGTTGACTCATGGTGCAAATACCCCTGACAGTTGGGAGTTGGCCTGGTGCTTGTATATTGAGACTGTATTCATTTCTGCTAAAACTGAGACATTCAAAAGTATTATCTGTAATGGTTTCCCGTATTTTGCTGTTTCATCCCTAAGCAATAATGACTATAAATCTTGCATTGAATCAGTTCACTTGGTGTAAATACTGATGTCAACTGGCCTGGATTTGCGCTATGACTAAAGATGATGCAACCAGTAGATGACTTGAGAAATCTAAAGTTCATCGGTAAATTTGAGGATTTGTAATCTGCATCACCGCACATTCGCATTTCCCTGAGTTATACCAAAGTTAGAAACTTGCAACTTTATATATTCGTCATTCAATCTAGATGTTCAAAACAGTTCGATAAAGGTTACTTTCTCATAAACGTTACTTTTTTTAAGACCTTTTTTAAGCTTTTTACTTTTTCTTAAACGACAGCATGGTTTAGGTTGCTAACCTAAGCAGGAGTGATTCATTTTATGTTTGGTTCAATGTCTGAGAGCAGTTCCGTTTCCCTGCCTAAAACCCTGTTAATCCGGTTTCGCGATTGGTTAGAGTCTGTAGATGTGCGCCCCAGCCGCCGTGCGCATTGGTTATGCCGCTGGATTCCGTCCCAATGCCCTTTTGAGCGGGATGTCAAAATCGGGGCCTGGCAGTTTCATATTCCAGCCCTCTGCCAGTTAAATCCCTTTTATGAGCAACTAATGCTTTTGCGTTTTCGGGCTTTATGCTATCTCTCTGATGAATGCGGGGAAGATATTAGTCAATATTGCTGATTTAGGCCAACTGATCTCCAGCACCTTGACCACCCAAGACTGCTAAGCCAGTTTACAAATCCCTTGAATATCCTGCCAAATTTCGGCGGAATTACCCAACAACCCATGATCCCCTCGGAGGACTTTAACAGCCACCCAAGGGCGATGCTCCTGGAAGCGTAAACTGGCATTAACTGGGATCACTTCATCCTGGTCGCCATGAAAAATATAAGTTGGCACGGGGTGAGTCAGTTCGTTCTCCTCATAATTTTGTTGATCCGTAATAAAGCTGTAACTTAAGGGCATGGTTTTCCCGTAGGCATGGTGCTCCACGTTTAAATAGCCCTGAGCTTGCCATTGTTGCACTTGTGTACCGATTACCGGTAACCAGGCCGCCAAAAACTCAAATGCTGGCGCAAGTAGGATAATTTTGCTCACCTGAGGGTACTGTTGGGCAACCCAGGCCGCGGTCAGACCCCCAAAACTAGACCCGATTAAAATCACAGGTGCTGGGGCAGGGGGCAGAAGCTGGCTAACGGTGTGGATATTGCGACTAAGGCTAAAGCTCTGAAAATCTGGTTTGTTTAAGTCTGGAATCAGTAAATTAATCCCCAGGCCCCGAAACTTTTCTTGGAAGAAGATAGCCTTCGCTGACCCAGGCCCGGAGGCAAAGCCATGGAGATAGATGTAGGTGGGATGTGCCATTGCTGAACCGGCCAACCGGGAGAAGGAGGGGATGGAAGATCGGGGTTTTTACATCTTGGCAAGAAGGGATTATTTTTTTCCAGCATTACAAGATTTCTGGCCAGGCCATTTTTCTATATATTCAGATAATATAATGCCTGAGTCGCGGAATATCAAAATTCCCCTCTGCCACATTAACGGGGGCTGCCCTCTCAAGAGAGTTTGTAACGTTAGCAAAGTTCATCAATTTGTGTAAATTAGATTACAAAACTCCAAAAACTCAAAAAATTAAGAAAATATAAAGGTTATTGAGTTCTAACAAAATGGTATGAAATTTAACAGAAATCAGAGAAGTCTTACTAGAAAAGGGCTTGATCCCTGCTACTTTGCTCTAATTTTTACCTTGGATTTGCTTGGGGATCGTTGTCACTTCCTATTTTGTTGTTCATAATGGGGAAAGTTCCGCAATCACCGAAAGTTCAAGTTTTAGAAAAATTTATTTATTAATTCCTTTCTACTTACGTTAAGACTTATTGCTGGTGTGTGGGGTGAATTCATAACAGGCATAGAACTCATTTAAAAGTTTTAAGGACGATTTAAAATGCAAACCAGTCTCTCGATTCACTGCCCCAATTGCGGTCGCCCGGCTGAACGTCATATTCTTCATTTAGATCGGATTAGCCGCACCCAATGCCCCAGTTGTGATTACTTGATGGTGCAATGCCTGGACAGTGGCCGGGTGATTGAAGCCTATGCTCCGGGTTTAAAGCAAGAGCGGCAGGGTTTATCCTTGACTTCGCAACTTTCCGTAGCTCGGTTATAGGTTAGGTTTTAGGCCGTTCTTTTCCAGGAGAGAGCTTTTCCCCTCTGGCTTAGCCCTAACTGGGTAAATCAAAAAGTACTGTCGTCATGTAGCGTTCTGCCCAGGCTGGGCCAAAGGCTTTTTCTAGAACTCGGCGGGTTTTATCATTTTGCTGTTGTTGCCTGCAGTAGTTCTGTTGTCCGGCAAGAATGACCTGGGCCTGTTCTGGATTCACGGGATGCGCCGCCCTGGCCTGGTGGCAATGGATTTTGAGGTAATCACTAACTCGTTCGAGAAATTGATCTTCTTCGGCACTGTCCGCTGGGCGCACAAACAGACAAAAGCTTGAGAAAATACTGCCCCAGTCTGGTAAATCCCGCGGTTGGCTGAAGCCGAGCACCGGCAGATTCCCGAGGTTTTCCTGATAGGCAGGGGGTAAGTTCGCCTCCACCGGAGATAAGTCAACAATGGCCGCTGAAATTTGCCCCCGTCCACCCACTAAATCTGTGCCAAACATCGGCAGCGCATAATCCGGTCGGGGAAACATAACACAATGCAAAATATCTAGTATTGTCCCAACGCGAGCTAATTCCAGGTGCAGCTTCCGAAATTGCGGGGTTTGGTAGCAAAGGTTTTCAATCGTCAGTTTTTCGCCTTCCAGCTTTCCCTCGACATAGCCTAAATCTTCGGGCAATTGGTAGGGAGCTAAATCCAGTGTGTCCGTCCAAATCTCCTCAATCCGCGTCGCTAGCCGGGCTATCAGGGGATGTTGCTCATGCCGAATTGAAGGTATTGCTCTGGTGCCCATGTCCTCCATCCCTCCTCAGATTTCAAAAATACCTAAGGGAACAGCCCACTTAAGCTATCACCAAAAGCTATCACCAAATTGACCCCGGTGAGCCTACTCAGAGGGGCTGAAAACAGTTTATGCGGCGATTGTCACAGACTTTCATGACGAACTGCATCCAGCAAGGCCTGGCGTTGGGGTTGTAGGGTCTGATCTAGGGGCGGCAAATAGTAGGCGGTTGGCCAGATGGATGCCAAAAGTTGGCTGATCACTAGGTTTTGGGAATCTAGATAAAAGTCACGCGGCTGCGGCCCATCAATGTGGCGGCTCAACACTCCAAATCCGGCGCGGGTGTATTGCACAGGTTGAATGGGGCTGAGTTGCCGGAGCCAGGTGTCAAAATTCGGGGCCTGGGCCATGCTGTTTAACAGGTTCGCCAGAATTGCTTCGGGAATTACGGTTTGGGTAGCTGATAACCAGGCCTGGCTGAGTAAATCTTGACGATGATCTGGAGAAAGCCAGGCAGCAATTAAGGCTTGAGCAATATTTTGGGGTTTAAGGTTGGGCTGATACTGCTCCGGGGCCTGGTGAAATTGGATTAACTCCGGCAGGGCAGGGCTTGGTTCCAGGCCAAGTTTTTGGTTCAATACCGTAGCAATTGCGTTTTTGTCCCCTTGCCACCAAATAAGGGCTGCATAGGCCTGGCGCACATACTGACCCATGGGTGAATCGGCCGGAAATTTTGTTATCCAACCTTGATAAGTTGTGATCGCCTGGTTCAGGACTGTTGGATACAAGGGAGCCAAGTAGGATTCTCGCCAAAGCCCACTGGTGATCGTGCTCGGTTGTCGCAATACTTCCAAGAGAAAACTGGCCTGGGCAGTTTTAATATCTTGGCGACTGAGGCAACTGAACCCCAGGCCATAGTAGATCCCAGGCCGGGCCGGCATTAACTCAATGGCACGGGCAAAGGCAAACTGGGCAGCTTGGGGATCGCGGTTTAACAGCAACCAACCCAAATTACTGTGGCCAAATTCCACATTGGGGCTGAGACCATTCCCCCGGCGAAAGGCAGCAATCGCCTGGTTTAGTTCCCTCTGGGCCGATTCAGCCTGAGGATTTTGAAGACTGTGCCAACCCAGATTCCAGCCCAACTGCAAGGGGTAATAGGGTTCCCACGGGGCTTTGGCCTGGGCCTGGTCTAACTTGTCAACAAACTGCTCCCACTGCGGCGGTTTCTTTAACAAAGCATCAAAGCCTTGGCTAGATAAACTCCAGGCCCGTTGAATCGGCAACACCCAACTTACACCAGCAATCAGGCAGATAAAGCCCAACCAACCCAGGCCATGCCACCAACCAGACCGCATCGGCTCAGATTGTCCCAGGCCTTGCCGAATCAGGGCAGCCAACCCGGCCACCTCAAGAGCTAAAAGACCTGCAATGCCTAAATTATCCAGTTGATAATCGGTGACTGCCAGGATGCCATAGCTCCAAAGTGCCAACCCGGTCACAGCGGCTAAGAGTTGCTCAGATGAACTTAAGTTTGGCCACCAGGCCCGCCAGCGCACTGCCCAATAAAGCAAGACCGCCGCCAACACCAGGCCACTGCCAATTCCCCAAATGCCCAACTCAGCCCAGGCCTGGACAGGGGTACTGTGGAGTTGATAGACCATTTCTGCTTCTTTCCCGGCCCAAGCAGGACGAAACTTTTGATAGAGCAACGGCACTGAACCGAGTCCTGTTCCTGACCAGGGCCGCGACCACCCCATCGCCCAGCCCACATGAGCCGTAATCCAGCGATAGGCCAACTCTGATGCTTCACTTCCCTGCAACACCCCCCAAACCGAATCCCGGAGGCGCGTTGTACTCCAGCCCACAACTAAAATAAGCAACAAACTTCCCAGGCCCAGGCCAAACAGCCAGCGATACCGCCGCCCTAACTTCATGCCCCCAAAGATAAAAGCTATCCCAAGAGGCAGCGTCATCCCCAACAACCCCAGCCAACCGCCGCGGGAGTTCGTGAAGTAAAAAGCGACTAGCCCAACCACCAAGCCCGACAGCCACAGCCAACGTCGTCGCCCCGATTCGTACCAGGCCAGGCCAGCTAACAATGGTAAAACCAACAGTAAATAGCCCGCCACATAATTTTGATGGCCAAAGGGCGCCCAGTTGCGCATCTCTAAGGTAGTCAGGTCAAGGGAAGCCTTGATGCCCAGGGCCGATAAGTTGGCCAAGCGTTGTAATTCCGGCCAAAGGGTTTGACTCAGCCAAAGCACTAAACTCCAAATGGAAAAAACAACACCCACATAGCCCTGAAATACCCACAGTTGCCAACGCCGTGCTGGAGTCCGTAACCAGGCCGTGAGGGCATAAACCGCCGCCACCCCCCCAAATGCCGCAATCCCATACCAGATACTTTGGGGCCGAAACTCAGCTAGGAGTGTCGTAATAATTAAGCCAACGGCCAAAATCCCCAGGCCAATATCCAAGCCATTACCCAAGGCCACCCAGCGACGTTGATACCAGAGCAGCCACACCAACCAGAGGATCGGTAGGAACACAACCCCCTGCCAAATAAAGACCCAAGGCCAGGCCACCATCAAGCTATGACTATCCGGGAGCAGGGTAAAAAGGAGATAGCCCGCCCCTAAGAGAAGCCCAAGCAATTTTCCTTCTTGCCGACTCGCTGCATTGATGGGGGGTGGGGATGTCATAGGTCTTAAAATTACCGAACGGAAGAACGCGGAAAGAAGCTGAACCCGAATAGACTAGCGCAACGACAGGGACTATCCAAATTACACTCTAGCCAGATCGGTTAATCAAGCCATAAAGCCCTCAATCTCAATCGCTTCTGCAATGGGTTTGGTCATTATCAAGAAAATCCAGGCTGAGTGAATGTTAGGGTGTAGATACCGTAAAAGTTCAACTCCCTCCTCGAAAACCTATGGCTGAGGTTCCAACTCCCACGACGCCCCTGCGATGTCTCACTGGTGCTTTCATTGCCGGAACCCTGGGCCTGTTGCTTTACCGACTGACTCAAGCCATTGCCTACAGTTTTGCCACCCATCCCCTTACTTCCCAGAGTCAAATTGCCCAAGGCCTGTCCGTTGCCGTTCGTACTCTTGTTGTGGGTCTTTGCACAATGGGGACTGGCATTTTTAGTATTGCCGCATTGGGCTTAATTGGCCTGGCAATTCAAATTCTCCTGCAATCCAAATCCATCACTCCCAGCGATTCCCAGGAATAACCCCATGCCCCAGGCCCGGAAACAACCGCCGCCAGAAAAAGGCCGGGTCGTCCTCAACCATTCCACCCACATTGATGGCTTAATTCCCGTCCTAGAACGTCTGGCCCTGATCGAGGGCATTACCACCCTGACTCCAGCCGTGATTAGTACCGGAAAAGGCCGCTCACCCCAGTTGACTTTACGAGTTTCAGTCCCGATTATTGGGGGCTATAAAATCATTGCCCGTCGCGGCAAAACCGTTCAAGAAGTCTTTGTGATTACGAAGCTAGGTCAACCCCAATTAGAGCAGGCCATTCAGCAAGTTTTGAACAAATAGGTTCCCCGGTCAAAATACCGCTCCACACAACTATTGATCCCAGAAATTTCTTTTTATCTTTATCAGCTTCAATTTAGACCCACCAGTAATCCGGTAAGTATTTTTGCACCACAGCCCAACCACTCCAGGCCACGGCCGCCAAAGCTATGAATAACAAACCATTCAAGGTTAAATGGACTGGCCTGGCCCAAGCCCGTTGGGGATGAATTTGGAATGCACTGATTGCCGAACCCAAACTAAGCAAAACCACGATAATTCCAGCAACTAAATGCTTAGAATGTCCCAAAGAGCCATATTCCCCCAACGTACCAATGATGCCAATGAATAAGAGTAAAACAATTAAACTCACCAGGCCAATGCCGACGACTAGATGAGCACTTCGCAAGCCAGAGGGACGTTTGACTTTATTGAGACGGAAGTAGCTTAATCCCAGGCCAGATAGTCCGAGGAGAACATAACAAACCAAGACACTCCCCATAGACCAGGCCGCAATTCGCCACAGCCATAGGAATGAAGGTAAGTTAAGTTTGGCGATTAGAAATGTCATTACCTATGAGATTAACCCTCTAAATCAGGTAGCTTATCCACTTGAAAATATTGATAAAACTTCTCCGTCACCTGAATCTGATAGGAACGTCCTTGCTGGGGCCGCCGCCGACTGACAAAGCCCAATTCCAATAAATCCTGAACATGTTGATAGGCACTGGAGCCGCGGATTTCGACTAATTCTGATTGAAGAATCGGGCCTTTCAGGGCAACTAAAGCCAGGGTGCGTTGGGCCGCTAAGCCTAAATCCACTGGAACTAGGGCCTGGACGAGTTCTCGAAATTCTGGGCGCAGTTGTAAGCTATAGCCTGCTTCCGTTTCGACAATTTCTAAGGCTGTATCTCGATGACTGTAATCTGCAATTAAATCCATCAAAGCGGTTTCGACTAACTCCCGTTCCAGGCCTGCATGGGTAGCTAAATCACCAAGGCGAAGGGGTTGCCCTTTCAGATATAAAATCGCTTCTAAACGGGCCGCGAGGGAAACTGATGTATCGCTGGAATAGTTGGGTGAGGCTGCGGGTGTGGCCATAGATAAGCGGCCAGATTAAATCAGGATAATCGCTATTATGGCTTGCCCAGGCCTGGGTTGATCCGTGATCCGGCATTTCCTCAAGAATTGGCTTACCTGCGCTGTGACCACGGCCCCCAAATCGCCAGCGTCATCCCTGGATGGTAAATATTGACAAACATGGTTTGACCATCGGGAGAAAAACAAACCCCAGCCAATTCCTGACTATTGAGGGCATTGCGGGCCAAGGTATAAATTTTGCCATCAGGAGTTACGCCCATGAGCCGGTTGGTATTATCGGTGCCATCCTCGCAGACGATTAAATCTCCAAAGGGAGCCATGATCAGATTGTCTGGATAGTCCAAAACATTTCGGCCGGACGACTCGACAAATAGCTCTAAACTCCCCCCTTGATCCTGGGTTGCTCCGGGTCGGTATCGCCAAATTTGGCCTAAGTGCTGATCGCCGCCACTGGTGGCCGTGAAGAAGATTTCACCATTGCTGTAACAAATACCTTCGCCACGGGTAAAGGAGGCCGCCCCCAAATCAAACCCCTGGTGCCGGACAGAGTCGATGGCGGGATCGGGATCGGGAATAGTCACCCACTCCACTTCAAAAAAACGCCGCTGCGGAAAGCCATCACCGGTATTACTTTGGGGATAACCTTTGATTTTTAAGGCTTGTAATTCCCCCCCGGCCTGGAGATGGCCCACCTGTTTGGGAATAAAGCGATAGAACAATCCATCCCCCCGATCCTCGGTTTGGTAAATCATGTTTGTCCTCGGATCAACGGCAATGGCCTCATGCTGAAATCGCCCCATCGCTTTCAGGGGAATTGGGTTCACCGGGCCAGTCGCCGTGATCGGAACTTCAAAGTTATAGCCGTGGGGTTGATTCACTGGGCCATTGATGCCAGGAGTAGCTGGTGTAGCGGTATTCTCTTCACAACTAATCCAACTGCCCCAAGGGGTTGTCCCGCCAGCACAATTGCGATACGTTCCGGCCAGGGAGACAAAATCCTTGACCAGTTGCCGTTGGGCATCCACAATCAGGGTCGTAGTTCCACCGGGGCAAAGGCTGTCGTATTTTAAGGATTCCGGTGCTTCTACGGATTGATAACCACTGGGGAGACCGGGATAGGTTTCGTGGTTGCGAACTAGGATTGTTGTGCCATTGGGGCCTGGGAAGGCGGCCATACCATCATGTAAAGCCGGGACAGGGCGGCCATCACTCATCCGATCTCCCAGCTTAGACAAAACCCGATACTGAAACCCCGGCGGTAGATCGATAATTCCTTTGGAATCCGGAACTAAAGAGCCGTAGCCAATTCCCTGCACCGACTGTCCAGCTTCTGCCCGACTATAAAGTGCTTTCAGACCCTGGGGGAGTAAGGCAGCTCCAGTGGATAACATCCCAAGGGTGAGTAAATGACGGCGTGAAAGGGGCATAACTTCCTCAAGGACAACGGCAACGCAGCAGAATTATCAACGACAATGTCTCAAATTCTTAACAAATCCTAGCAATCTTGACCGCCCAGGCCTGGTTATCCTGACAACATTAGCCCACTTCTTCAGGCAAACCCCCTATAATAGCAGTGCGAGACAGAATTAATAGCGATTAAGTTTGAGAGACGATGCTTAGAGTTGATTAATGCAGTGGGAGAACGCTCCAGGCCTTTAGGTGCTAAAGCTGCGGTGTGCTGATTTCTACTGAAGTTTTTCAGGTAGCTAAGTTCCGTCAAACAAAAGTAAACTACTGAGCCAGTAAACTCTTTGAGTCTCGGCAAGTTCAAGTTAATGCTCCACTCTGTAGGAATTCCTTGGGAATGATTCAGAGTCTTTTTCTGTCTTTGTCTAGTCTCTCTTTGCCTGAGTGTGGCATTATCTAAATTCACTCGACTTTTTACCGCCTAGCCTTCTAATTCCTTACCGCCATGCATAGCCCCTTCTCCGCTGCGACCACACCTCAAGTTTCTGCCGCCGGATATGCCGGTCAACCCTGGTTAGTCGAAGAACGAGATGCCTGTGGGGTCGGGTTTGTCGCCCATCAAAAGGGTTTAGCGAGTCATCGTATTTTGACCCAGGCCTTGCAGGGCTTAACTTGCCTAGAACATCGGGGGGCCTGTAGTGCCGACCAAGATTCCGGTGATGGCGCGGGCGTGATGACAGCCATTCCCTGGGGTCTATTTCGCGAGTGGATTGCCAGCTTTGATCCGGCCAATGTCGGGGTGGGCATGGTCTTTTTCCCGGCCAATCCAGAAGCTGTAGCCCAGGCCAAGATGGCGATTACCCAAGTTTTGGCGAACTCTGGCCTGAAGCTTTTGGGATGGCGACCTGTCCCGGTGCAGCCGGATGTTTTAGGGGTATTGGCCCGGCAAAATCAACCCATTATTGAGCAGGTATTTGTTGCCTCTGAATTAACTGGAGCGGCCTTAGAACGGCTTCTCTATCTCACGCGCAAACGGATGGAACGGGCGGTTTCCGAACTCCATGCCGACTGGGGGCGGGATTTTTATGTGTGTTCGTTCTCCCATAAAACCATTGTCTATAAAGGCATGGTGCGCTCGGTGATTTTGGGTGAGTTTTACCAAGACCTGAAAAACCCGGCCTACGAAACCACCTTTGCCATCTATCACCGCCGCTTTAGCACCAATACGATGCCGAAATGGCCCCTGGCTCAACCGATGCGGTTTTTAGGTCACAACGGCGAAATCAATACCCTCCTGGGGAATGTTAACTGGATGCGGGCCCGGGAAGGTCAGTTAGCCAGCCCGGCCTGGGGGGAATCCCTCAAAGAACTCAAACCCATTGTCAACCCGGAAAACAGCGACTCGGCCAACTTGGACAATGCTTTTGAACTGCTGGTGCAATCGGGTCGGGCCCCATTCCAGGCCATGATGATGCTGATCCCTGAGGCCTATAAAAATCAACCGGACTTGGCGGATTACCCGGAAATTACCGACTTTTACGAGTACTACAGCGGCTTACAAGAAGGCTGGGACGGCCCGGCCCTGGTGGTCTTCAGTGATGGCCATGTTGTCGGGGCTAACTTAGATCGCAATGGTCTCCGGCCGGCCCGATATACGTTGCTTAAGGATGGCCTGGTGATTGTCGCCTCGGAAGCTGGGGTGATTCCCGTGGATGAAACTCAGGTGCTTGAAAAAGGTCGCTTGGGCCCAGGCCAGATGATTGCCGTGGATTTAACCACCCATGAACTCCTGACCAACTGGACGATTAAACAACGGGTGGCCCAACATCAACCTTACGGAAAATGGCTCCAGGCCCACCGCCAAGAACTCGCAGCCCAACCCTATTTAGAAACGCCCAATCTCGATAGAGCCACCTGCTTGCAACAACAAACGGCTTTTGGCTATGGGGCCGAAGATGTGGAAATGGTGATTGAGTCCATGGCCCAGGAAGGCAAAGAACCGACTTTTTGTATGGGGGATGATATTCCTTTGGCGGTGCTGTCTCCCAAACCTCACCTGCTTTACGACTACTTCAAACAACGCTTTGCCCAAGTTACGAACCCCCCGATTGACCCCCTGCGGGAAAAACTGGTCATGTCCTTAACCACACAGTTGGGCGGGCGGGGCAATTTGCTTGATGAAAAACCGGAATTTGCCAAACTTTATAAACTTAATTCCCCGTTGCTCAATGAAGCCGAACTGGAGCAGATTCTCAATTCTGAGTTCCATGCGGTGCGTTTGAGTACCTTGTTTGCAGTGGCAGCGGGGCCGGGTGGCTTGAAAACCGCAATTGATGCCTTGTGTTCGCAGGCCGATGAGCTGGTTAAATCTGGAGCGGAAATTCTCGTGCTGTCGGATCGGGTCAATTTGGCCGGTGAACCGCAACTGTTGACTGCTGAAACCACCTATATTCCGCCTTTGTTAGCTGCCGGGGCTGTCCATCACCATCTGATTGCCCAAGGATTACGCCGGAAGACTTCGATTGTGGTGGAAACCGCCCAGGCCTGGAGTACCCATCATCTGGCTTGTTTGATTGGCTATGGCGTGGCCGCAATTTGTCCGTACCTGGCCTGGGAAACCATTCGGCAGTGGTGGCACAGTGATCGCACCCAAAACCTGATGGAAAAAGGCAAAGTGGCCAAAATTGATCTGACCACCGCCCAGGCCAAGTATCGCAAAGCCATTGAAGACGGGTTACTTAAGATCCTCTCGAAAATGGGAATTTCCCTGATCACCAGTTATCAAGGGGCGCAAATTTTTGAAGCCATCGGCATTGGCCTGGAACTCTTGAACTTAGGCTTTGTCGGGACAACCTCGCGGGTGGGGGGCTTAACCGTCAGCGATCTGGCCCAAGAAGTCATGGCCTTCCATCAACAGGCCTTCCCAGAACTGACCGCAAAAAAACTGCAAAACTTTGGCTTTGTCCAATACCGGCCGGGTGGAGAATACCACATGAACAATCCGGAAATGGCTAAGGCCTTGCACAAAGCGGTGTCCAGCCAAAATTACGACCACTACGAAGTCTATCGCCAACAACTCACCGGCCGGATTCCGACAGCCCTACGGGATCTACTGGAGTTCAAGAGTGACCGCCCACCCATTGGCCTGGAAGAGGTCGAATCAGCCACGGACATTGTCAAACGCTTTTGTACTGGCGGGATGTCCTTAGGAGCCTTATCGCGGGAAGCCCATGAAGTCCTGGCCATTGCCATGAATCGGCTCGGCGGCAAATCCAACTCCGGCGAAGGCGGCGAAGACCCAATCCGCTTCAAAGTGTTGGTGGATGTGGATGGTCAAGGTCACTCGGACTTGTTGCCCCACTTGGCCGGCTTACGGAATGGCGATACAGCTAGCTCAGCGATTAAACAGGTGGCTTCCGGGCGGTTTGGGGTGACACCGGAATATTTAATGAATGCCAAGCAAATCGAGATTAAGATTGCCCAAGGCGCAAAACCGGGTGAAGGCGGCCAACTCCCCGGCCCCAAGGTCAGCCCCTATATCGCTATGTTGCGCAAATCCAAACCCGGCGTTTCCCTGATTTCCCCGCCGCCCCACCACGATATCTACTCCATCGAAGACCTCTCTCAGTTAATTTTTGACCTGCACCAAATTAATCCCAACGCTCAGGTCTCCGTCAAACTGGTGGCGGAAGTGGGTATTGGCACGATTGCTGCGGGTGTGGCCAAAGCCAACGCTGATATTATCCAAATCTCTGGCCATGATGGCGGCACGGGAGCCTCTCCCCTGAGTTCGATTAAACACGCGGGCAGTCCCTGGGAATTGGGCTTGTCGGAAGTGCAGCGGGTACTGATGGAAAACCAACTCCGGGATCGGGTGATTCTCCGGGTGGATGGCGGTCTCAAGTCCGGTTGGGATGTGATGATGGGCGCGCTCATGGGGGCGGAAGAATTTGGTTTTGGCTCGATTGCGATGATTGCCGAGGGCTGCATTATGGCCCGGATTTGCCATACCAATAACTGTCCCGTGGGCGTGGCCACGCAAAAAGAAGAACTGCGGAAACGCTTTACCGGCCTACCTGAGCACGTGGTTAATTTCTTCCTGTTTATTGCCGAAGAAGTACGCTCGATTTTGGCTCGGCTAGGTTACAAATCCCTGATCGAAGTGGTTGGCCGTTCCGACTTACTCGTGCCCCGCAGCGATGTCAGTTTAGTCAAAACCCAGGCCGTGAATTTGGATTGCCTCACCCAACTGCCAGATACACGCACAGATCGGGCCTGGCTCATCCATGAAGACGTTCACAGCAACGGCCCAGTTCTGGATGACAAAATTCTGGCCAATCCGACCATTCAAGCAGCCATTGCCAACCATCAGGAAGCCAGCCTCGATTTAGAGATTGTCAATACCGACCGAACCGTGGGGGCGCGGGTTGCCGGAGCCATTGCCAAACAGCATGGAAATACGGGCTTTACCGGGCAACTCAAGCTTAACTTTGTTGGTAGTGCTGGTCAGAGCTTTGGGGCGTTCAACTTACCCGGAATGATCCTCAACCTGACTGGAGAAGCGAACGACTATGTCGGGAAAGGGATGCACGGCGGGGAACTCATCATCAAACCCCTGGGCAATGCTCCCTATGCGGCGGCGGATAACGTCATTGTCGGTAACACCTGTCTCTATGGGGCCACAGGTGGCTATCTCTTTGCCAATGGCCAGGCCGGGGAACGGTTTGCGGTGCGGAACTCGAAAGCCTATGCCGTGGTCGAAGGGGCGGGGGATCACTGCTGCGAATACATGACGGGTGGCGTTGTTGTCGTTCTCGGTAACATCGGGCGGAATGTCGGGGCAGGAATGACGGGGGGCCTGGCTTATATTCTGGATGAGGATGGCAGTCTCACAGCCAAAATAAACCCGGAAATTGTCAAGCTGCACCGGATTACTTCTGTCGTGGGTGAGCAACAACTCTTGGAATTGATCCAGGCCCAGGCCGAGCGCACGGGCAGCAAAAAAGCTAAGGAAATTCTGGAAAATTGGTCAGCCTATCTTCTGAAATTCTGGCAAGTGGTGCCGCCGTCTGAAGCCAATAGCCCGGAAGTTATTGCTGAGGAAAAAGTTTTAAATCCGATTATTCTGTAATCTTTTATGCTATAAATCCATAGAAATAATTTATTCTTTAATAATTGAGCTATGGATTAAGCATGAAGCATATTCAGAGATTCTTTTGGCTTGACTTTGTCAGGGGAATAAGCGCTCTTGCCGTTTGCGTAAGTCACTTACGAGCAGTCATGTTTATTGATTATGCCGAAATAAAGCAGGCTTCGGTGATAGAGAGAGCATTTTACTTTATTACTGGACTAGGGCATGAGTCAGTGATGGTTTTCTTTGTTTTAAGTGGTTTTTTTGTTGGTGGCTCTATCCTTAAAAAAAAGACAACCTTTAATTGGGCTAGTTATTTTATTGCAAGGTTAACTCGACTTTGGGTTGTACTTATACCGGCTTTAATATTGACTTTATTGATTGATAAAATAGTTATCTGGATTTCTCCCGATGTAATTTCAGGTGCTTATTACAAGGTCTGGAACTCGGGGCCAAATGTGGGTTCAGGTTATTCAGAAAGCTGGCAGACATTTTTAGGAAATATCTTATTTCTTCAAACAATTTTAACTCCTGTATTTGGAACAAATAGCCCGCTTTGGAGTTTGGCTAATGAATTTTGGTACTATATTCTCTTTCCTCTGTGCGCCTATTCTGCTGGACAATGCTTTAATACAGTCAAACCTAAGCCATATCTGAGAATTTTAGTTGCACTTATTGCATTATTTATCTTTATTCTCCTGCCATTGAGTATTAAAGCAGGTTATTTGGTATGGCTATTGGGGGTTGTAGTTTATATTGCATTTGATAAGGTATTAAACATTACCTATCCCCTATTAATTTCAGGACTTTTGACATTTTCATTTTCACTTTTATACAGTAATTTTTCGTTCTTACAGAATCTCTTAAAGGTTCCTAGTGATTTAGTTATTGGTTTAGGTTTTTCTATCCTGTGTCTAGCACTCGTTAATTTACCAATTCCAAATAATTCAATATTAACCAAGATATTTGAAGCACTCTCTGAGTTTTCTTACTCACTTTATGCTTCTCACTTTCCCGTTGTAATTCTGGTTGGTACTTTATACTATAAATCTAATCAATTATTGTTCAATTCACAGTCATTCACTTATTTCATCGGGTGGTTGGTTGTGATACTCTGCACTGCTATAGCATTTTGGTGGGCGTTTGAAAAGCGCACAAATGAAATTCGGAAATTAATTCAGAAGTTTATAGTCATATAGAATCAATTTCGTACTATCTAAAAACTCTATGAGCCTCTTCAGGTAAATGATCTGGATATGGAAGAGATAAAAGTATAAATTATAACTAAAAAATAAGAAGCGAGAGTTTTGAAACCATAAGATATCTCCAAAAACCCATAACCTATGTGGATATTGAATTTCAGGCATATTTTG